>WNGA01001512.1_pt1 | contig 64322 bp, 60 predicted proteins | sample 5400061 | NCBI WGS metagenome assembly WNGA01 (sample SAMN13153366, study PRJNA577476) | soil metagenome | isolation source: 100 cm soil or saprolite under grassland replicate 2 | place: USA:California | collected 2016-06-15
GCGGCCATCGCGCCGCGCTCGACCAACTGGCGCTCGAGCCGCTGCTCGATCTGCGCCTGCGGCTGGGCGAAGGCACCGGCGCCGTGCTGGCGATGCTCCTCATCGACGCGGCGCTCGCCGCGCATCGCGAGATGGCGACCTTCGCCGGCGCTGGTGTTTCCGATCGTGAAGGAGGATCGTCATGACAGAGGCCGCTCATCGCGATCCCCGCGGTGGTCTACAGCACGGTCACCGGCGGATCGCTGCAGGGCGCGAGCGTCATCGAGAGCATGCGCTGGCGATGCTGATCACGGCCGTCGCCTTCATGGCGACGACGGTCGCGGTCACGTCGCTGTTCGCCCCGCAGCCCGTGCTCGCTCCGACGAGTACTGGGCCGATCGCCTCACCCGAGCGCGATTGACGCCCAGCCCCGACGCCCGTAGCGTCGCGGGACTGATCTCGTGATGCCCCCTCGCTTGTCCACGCGCACCGTCGCGGCGGTGTTCCTCCTTTCGTGCTCGGCGCTCCTCTTCCAGGTCGCGCAGACGCGCCTCTTCAGCGCGACGCTGGGCTATCACCTCACCTTCGTCGCGGTCTCGATCGCGCTCCTCGGCGTGGCAGCCGGAGCGAGCGCCGCGACTCTGATCGACCGCCGCGCGGGCGCGCCGAGCACGTCCCGTCTCGCCGCGCTGGCGAGCGCCAGCTACGTACTCGCGATCGCCGTCGCGACGGTCGTCGACCCGGCGGCACTCGACGTGAGCCTCGCGGTGGTGCTGCTCTACGCCGTGAGCAGCCAGCCGTACGTCCTCGTCAGCTGGGTGGTCGTCCGCGCGCTCGCGGCCGATCCATCTCGGGCCGGCCGCACGTACGCCGCGGACCTCGGCGGCGCTGCCACCGGCGGAGTGCTCGCGTTCCTCGCGCTGCCGTTCGTCGGTGCGGCCGGCGAGTACGGATCGGCGGCGGTGCTCGCCGCGGTCGCGGCGCTCGTCCTCGCCGACGAGAAGAGCCGTCGGCGTCTCTTGATCGCCGCGGTCGTCCCGACGGTGCTGCTCGCGCTCGCGCTCGCAACGGTCGGCGACCAGCTCGCTCCGCTACGGCCGGCGGGCTTCAAGCCGATCCTCGAGGACCTGCGGCGTGGCGCAACGGTCGAGGCCGCCCGCTGGGATCCGCAGGGACGCGTCGACGTCGTCCGCTACGGCGCGCTCGGGTCGTCGAGCGCTTACGACTTCCTCGTCGACCCATCCTTCGGCGGAGAGCGGCCGCGCTCGCTCATCATGCGGATCGACCTCGATGCCTCGACCGTGATCGTCGAAGGCGGCACGCACGCCGACGGCGCGGTGCTCGATGCGAGCGTCCTCGCGACGCCCTACCTCCTGCAGGACCGGCCGAGCGTGCTCGTCATCGGTCCCGGCGGAGGCATCGACGTTCTCGTCGCGCTCCGTCGCGGCGCGCGCGCCGTCACCGGCGTCGATGTGAACCGTGCGGTGATCGCGACGATGCGCGATCGCTACCGGGAATACGGCGGCGCGATCTACGACGACCCCCGCGTGACCGTCGTCGCGGACGAGGCGCGCAGCTTCGTGCGACGCTCGACCGACCGGTACGACGTCATCGTGATGACGGTCGTCGACAGCTGGGCCGCGCTCCAGAGCGGCGCCTACGCCCTTTCGGAGAGCTACCTCTACACAGAGGAGGCATTCGCCGATTACATCGGCCACCTCACGCCGAGCGGCGTGCTCTCGATCGGTCGGTGGTATCGCGATCCGCCGAGCGAGATGCAGCGGGCGCTCGAGGTGGCGAGCGCCGGCCTCCGTCGCACCGGCGTCGATCGTCCCGCGCGACACCTGGCTGTCGTACGCAGCTCGGATTTCGGCCTCGTGCTCGTGCGCGCTGCGGAGTTCGACGAGACGAGTCTCGCGCCCGTGCGCGCGTTCGCGGCCGCGCACGGCTTCGAGATGGCGTACGACCCGGTCCGCGCGAGCGGTCCGCTCGCGGCGACGCTGGCGTCCAGCGGCCGGCATAGCCCCTCGACCGACGACCGTCCATTCTTCTTCGACAGCGTCCCCGCGTCCGAGGTGCTCGCGGGGCGCGCGGCGCCGGCCGAGGGCCAGCAGACCCTCGTCGCGGCGCTGATCACCGCGCTGCTCCTGTCGCTCGCGCTGGTGCTCCTTCCGCTGCGTCGCACGGTCGCGCGCTGCGACGCGCGACTCACGCGGTGGGTCACGCGCTACGCGCTCCTGCTGGGGACCGGCTTCATCGTGGTCGAGATCGTCCTCCTGCAGCGACTGACGCTCTATCTCGGACAGCCCACCCTCGCGCTCGCGGTCGGCGTGCCCGGGCTCTTGTCCGGCGCCGCGGCGGGCTCGGCGAGCATCCGCCGGCTGCCCGGCGGCGTGCGTGGCGCGGCGCTCGGGAGCGCCCTCGCGCTCGCGCTCGTCCTCGCGCTGCTACCGATCGCCGCCGCGGCCACGCTCGCGGCGCCCCTCACGGGGCGCGTGATCGTCGCCGCGCTCTTCGCGATCGCGCTCGGGCTTCCCCTCGGGACGGCCTTCCCGCGCGTGCTCGACGCCGCCGGCACGCATGAGCGGAACCTGCTCGCGTGGGCGTGGGGCGCCAACGGCGTCGCGTCGGTGGTCGGCTCGATCCTCGCGGCGGGGCTGGCGCTCGAGTCCGGATTCACCGGGCTCGCGTGGCTCGCGATCGCCTGCTATCTCCTGGCGGCGGTCCTCGGCGAGGCGCCGACCACGGCCTGGCGGATAGCGCCGTCCCTCAGTCCGCGCTCACCCCGAGCGGCGCGGTCCAGCCCCAGTCCCACTGCCGCATCTCGTCCACCAGCGGGTGATTCGTGAGATCGAGGGCGATCGGGGTCACGCTGATCTTCCCGGCGCGCACCGCGGCGACGTCGATGCCCTCCTCGGCCTCCTCGCTCACGGCGGGTCCGCCCACCCAGTAATAGGGATTGCCGTACGGGTCGAGCCGCTCGACGAGCTGATCGCGGTAGTTGCGCTTTCCGAGACGCGTGACCTCAACACCGGTGATCTGCTCGCGCGGCAGCGCCGGCACGTTCACGCTGAGCAGCGAGTCGGGCGCGAAGCCATGCGCGAGGATGTTGCGCCCGAGGAGTGACGCGAACGAGGCCGCGGGGCCGAAGTCGAGGTCGGTGCCGAAGCCTCCGATCGAGATCGCGATCGACGGGATGTTGGAGAGCAGACCTTCCATCGCGGCCGCGACGGTGCCCGAGTAGGTGATGTCGTCGCCCATGTTCGCGCCGCGGTTGATGCCGCTCACGACGAGGTCCGGCTTGTGCCGCAGGAACCCGAGGACCGCGAGCCGAACGCAGTCCGTGGGTGAACCGTCGGTCATGTACGCCGGCTGGCCGTTGCGCAGCTTCGTCGGGCGGACGCGCAGCGGACGGAACAGCGTGATGCTGTGGCTCGCGCCGCTCCAGTTCCGCTCGGGCGCGATGACGTCCACGTCGCCGATCGCCGACAGCGCCTCAGCGAGCGGGGGGAGCGCGTCCGACTCGATCCCGTCGTCGTTGGTGATGAGGATGTGCTTGCGAGCGGTCATTTGCCAGCCGCGCGCGCCTCGCGCTCCTCGATGAGCGCGGAAGCCTGCACGCGCGTGCGCCGACCGACGACGAGCTCGAAGTAGTAGCGCGCGAACGTGCTGAGGATGCCCGCGACCGGCAGCGCGAGGAAGACGCCCCAGAATCCCGCGAGCTTCGCCCCGAGGAGCAGCGCGAGGAACACGAAGATGGGATGGACGCCGATGCTCCGGGACATGATCCGCGGACCGATGACGTTGAGCAGGATCTGCTGGACGACGAGCACCAGGACGAAGACGGGGATGAGGCGATCCGGCGCGCCCAGGAACGTCACGGTCAGGACCGGGATGAACGCGATGATCGGCCCGAAGAACGGGATGATCATCGTGAGACCCGACACGAACGCGAGCACCCCGGCGTACGGGACCCCGAGCGGCGCGAGGATGAGCAGCGACGCGATCCCGTAGATGAGGCCGAGCACCAGCGAGCCGCGCAGGAATCCGCCGAAGGAACGGTCGGTGCTCTGCCGGAAGAGCTCGGCTTCGCTCTGCAGCTCCGGCGACAGCACGCGCGTGAAGCGGTGCCACATCGTGTCGCCGTCGATGAGGATCAGGAACGCGATGATGAGCACCAGCGTGACGTTGAAGAACACCGCCGCCGTGGCGGACACGACACCGAGAATGTCCGCGGCGTAGGCCGCGGCGAGGTCGCCGACGCGGCGCGGGAGCGATCCGTAGAACTCGGTGAGGTCCACACGCAAGCCGAGGCGCTCGAGCGACGTCTGCAGGCCGGCCACGATCTGCGACGCCCGCTCGCCGTACTCGGAACCCCGTGCGACGAGATCGTTCAGCTGCGCGATGAGCGGCGGTAGCGCGAGCACGCCCACGAGCACCAGTACCAGCGCCATCGCGGCGTAGACGACGATGACCCCGAGCGTGCGGCCGATGCGCGTGCGCTCCTCGATCCGTCCGACGACGGGCGCCAGCAGATACGAAAGCGCCCAGGCCGCGATGAATATGAGGATAACGTCGGCGACCTGCGCGACCGCCAGCCAGATCTCGCGGAAGACCTGGATCGCGACGAAGAGGATGAGGAGGACGCCAAGGATCTGGAGGAGCTGACGCTCCCTGGCGGTGAGCTTCACGGTGTTCATCCTAAGGATGAGCCGAGACTGCGGAGGGCTAACATCGCCGCGTGGCGCACGCCGTCTGTCTTCTCGATCGCTACGCCGAACATCTTCCCATCGGGCCGCGAACACCCCGGCTGACGCTCGGCGAGGGTGGGACGCCATTGGTGCGGGCACGCTCGCTCGAGCGGGAGACGGGCATCGACGAGGTCTGGCTCAAGATCGAGGGCGCGAACCCGACGGGATCGTTCAAGGATCGCGGGATGGTGGTCGCCGTCGCGAAGGCGGTCGAGGCCGGCTCGCGCGCCGTGCTGTGCGCGTCCACCGGTAATACCGCGGCCTCCGCCGCGGCGTACGCGGCGCGCGCGGGCCTGCCGTGCACTGTCGTGCTGCCTGCCGGCCACGTCGCGCTGGGGAAGCTCGCGCAGGCGATCGCGTTCGGCGCGACCGTCGTCGCTGTACGCGGCGCGTTCGATGCGGCGCTCGCTGTCGTGAAGGACCTCGCCGCCCACGGTGACGCGACCCTCGTGAACAGCGTGAATCCGCATCGCATCGAAGGACAGAAGACCGCCGCGTTCGAGATCTGCGAGGAGCTCGGCGACGCGCCGGACGCGCTGTTCATTCCGGTCGGGAACGCCGGCAACATCACCGCGTACTGGCGCGGGTTCGTCGAGGCGCACTCCGCGGGGCTCGCGAGCGCGCGACCCAAGTTGTACGGCTGGCAGGCCGAGGGTGCCGCCCCGATCGTGCGCGGCGTCCCGATCGCCGATCCTGAGACCATCGCCACGGCGATCCGCGTCGGCGCGCCGGCCTCGTGGCAGGGCGCGATCCGCGCGCGCGACGAATCGGGCGGCGCGATCGACGCGGTCACCGACGACGAGATTCTCGACGCGTATCGCGACCTCGCGCGACACGAGGGCGTGTTCGCGGAGCCGGCGAGCGCGGCGGCCGTCGCCGGGCTTCGCAAGCGCGCGCGCGTGGCCGGTCTGCGCGACGTCGCGCGCGTCGTCTGCGTCCTCACGGGGAACGGGCTCAAGGATCCCGATACGGCACGCTCGCTGAGCGGCGAGATCGTCGAGGTCGACGCGAACACCGACGCCGTCATGGGCGCGATGGCCAACGCCGCTCGAGCTTGAACGAGCTCCGCGTCCGCGTCCCGGCGTCGAGCGCGAATCTCGGCCCCGGTTTCGATTCGTTCGCGGTCGCCCTGCCGCTGCTCGCGGAGTTCGAGCTGCGCGGGGCGCGCGCCTGGTCGATCGAGGTCGACGGCGAGGGCGTGCCCGAGGGCGACGACAACCTCTTCCTCGTCGCCGCGCGCGCCACGGCGAAGACGGCGCGCTGCGAGATCCCTCCGCATCACGTGACGCAGCGTTCCGCTATCCCGATCGCGCGCGGGCTCGGCTCGAGCGCGGCGGCGATCGTCGGCGGCGTCGTCGCGGCGAACGCGCTTCTGGGGGAGTCATTGGATCGCCGAACGCTGCTGCGGATCGCGAGCGAGGTCGAAGGCCACGCGGACAACGTCGCGGCGGCACTCTACGGCGCGCTCACCGTCGCGCTGCCGAGCGACGGCGGTCCCGTCGCAACGCGCATCGCGTTCCCGAGCGCGTGGCGGATCTGCCTCCTCATCCCCGGACAGCCGGTCGAGACCGAGAAGTCGCGCGCGGTGCTCGAGGAGCGGGTCTCGCGCGAAGACGCGGTCTTCAACATCGCGCACGGCGCGGCCTTCATCGCCGCGGTCATGCGCTCGGACGGCGCGCTCCTGTCGATCGCGATGGCCGACCGCCTTCACCAGAGCGCGCGCACCGCGCTCGTTCCGGCGATGGCGGAGACGATCGCATCCGCCCGCGAGGCCGGAGCCTTTGGCGCGGCCCTGTCGGGTGCGGGTCCGAGCGTGGTGGCGATCGCGCCGGCTCGCCTCGCATCCCGCGTCGTGGTCGCGATGGAGGAGACCGCGGCGGCGCACGGCGCGCCCGGACGCGGGCGGGTGCTCCGCGCCCGGGCCGCCGGCGCGCAGGTGTATCGCTGACGCGACTGGCGCTGCTCGCCGATGGCGCGGTGCGGTCCGCTATCGAGCGCGAGCTCGGGCGCGCGATCGAGTTTCACGTATCGCTCGGGTCGACCCAGGATCGAGCGCGCGAGCTCGCCGCCAGCGGCGCGACGCGTGGCATCGTCGTCGCCGACGAGCAGCGTGCCGGGCAGGGAACGCGTGGACGCACGTGGCACGCGCCGAAGGGAACGAGCCTCCTGGCATCGTGGATCGTGCGACCGGCGCCGGCCGCTCCGGCGCTCTTCGCCGCGCTCGCCGGTGTAGCGATCGCGCGCGCCTTCGACGCGCTGGGTCGCGAAGGGGCGCTCCTAGAATGGCCGAACGACGTTCACCTCGAGGGGAGGAAGGTCGCGGGCGCGCTCGCTCACGCGACATCTGACAGCGAAGGTGGGGTGCTCGTGCTTGGTATCGGCATCAACGTGCATCAGCGGATCGAGGACTTTCCCGTCGAGCTTCGCGACCGCGCGACCTCGCTCGCCATCGCACGCGGTCCGGTCGATCGTCTCGCGCTGCTCGCGCGAGTGACGAGCGAGCTCGATCGGATCGAGAGCGACGACGAGCGCGTCGCGGCGCTCAGCGAGTGGCGACGCCGCTCCACTCTGCTGGGGAAAATGGTCGAAGTCCGCGTCGCCGAGCGGCCCCCGTTGCGTGGTGTCGCGGCCGAGATCGCGGATGACGGAACGCTGGTGGTCCGCACGGCATCCGGGACGGAGCGCGTCGTCGCCGGCGAGGTGACTCTCACGTGAGCGATCGTTTCGCGATCGTCGTCGACGGCACGGCATGCCTCAGCCCCGAGGTCGAGCGCGAGTTCGACATCGAGTGGCTGCCGCTTCACGTCGACATCGGCTCGGAGACGTTCACGGCGAGGGTCGATCTGTCGGCCGAGGAGTTCTATCGGAAGATCGCGGCGCCGGGTGTGCTCACCGGAACGTCGCAGCCGTCAATGGGAGAGTGCCGCGACGTCTACGACCGCGTGATCGCTGAGGGCTCCAAGCAGATGCTCGTGCTCACCGTCGCGGCCGCGCTCTCGGGAACCTACTCGGTCGCGTCGCAGACGGCCGGCTCGGTCCCCGGGGCGCGCATCGAGGTCATAGATTCGACCTCGACCGCGGGCGGCATCTCGCTCATCGCGACCGCCTGCGGCCGCCTGCGCCGCGACGGCGGCTCGTTCGATCAGGCCGTCGCGCTCGCCCACCGGATGGTAGGTAAGGTCCCCGTCCTCGCGGTCGCGGATACGCTCGAGTACCTCAAGCGCTCCGGTCGCGTGAGCGGCGCGCAGGCGATCTTCGGCTCGATGCTGCAGGTGAAGCCGATCCTCGAGGTGAAGGACGGCGTCGTGCATGCGGTCGACAGGGTGCGCACGCGCGACAAGGCTGTCGAGCGGTTGAAGGGCATGATCTCCGAGCGGACGCCGGAGGGCTCCCGCATTCACGCGTGCACGCTCCACACGAACGACCCGGATCGGGCTCGCACGCTCGGTGAATGGGTGCAGGAGCGTTATCACTGCGTCGAGCACTGGATCGCGGAGGCGGGACCCGTCCTCGGCGCGCGCACCGGTCCCGGGATGCTGGCCGTCTGCTGGTACCGTGAGGAAGATGCGCGTGGATGAGCGACAAGCGGCTCCGCGATGAGACTGCGCATGCCCTTCGGACGGAAGCCGAAGGAGTTTCCCTCGCATCTGTGGACGCAGTGCCCGAGCTGCAACGAGATGCTGTTCAACAAACAGCTTGCGCGCAACCTGAGCGTCTGCACGAAGTGCGAGCACCACTTCCGTCTCGGCGCGCGCGAGCGGATCGAGTTCATCACCGACAGAGGTTCGTTCCACGAGCAGGACGCCGAGCTGATCTCGGGGGACCCGCTCCGTTTCGTCGATAGCAAGGCGTACCCGGATCGCATCGCGGCCGCGCAGGCCAAGAGCGGCGAGAAGGACGCGATCATCACGGGCGAAGCGACCATCGCGGGGAATCCGGTGATCCTCGCGGTGATGGACTTCGAGTTCATGGGCGGCTCGATGGGGAGCGTCGTGGGGGAGAAGATCACCCGCGCGGCCGAGCGTGCGCTGGCGGAGCGTCGCGCGCTGGTCATCGTCTCCGCGTCGGGTGGCGCGCGGATGCAGGAGGGCACGATCGCGCTCATGCAGATGGCGAAGATCCTCGGCGCGCTCGCACGCCTCGACGCCGCGGGCATCCCGTACGTGAGCGTCATCACCGACCCGACGACGGGCGGCGTGCTCGCCTCCTACGCGTCCCTGGGGGACGTCGTCCTGGCCGAGCCCGGCGCGCTCATCCGCTTCTCCGGTGAACGCGTGACCAGCGGAACGGTCGGCGAGAAGCTGCCGACCGGCTTCGGCAAGTCCGAGTTCCTCCTCGAGCGCGGCTTCATCGATCAGATCGTGCCGCGCTCGCAGCTTCGCGATCGTCTCGGATTCTTCCTCGGCGCGTTCCGCGCCGGCGCGCAGGACTTTCGCTGGAGCCTGTGACCATGTCCATGCTCGACCGGATCGTCGGCACCAAGCGACCCACCGAGACGAACGGCCATCTGCCCCTCGACGCGAATCTCATCATCGATCCCGTCCAGATCCGCTCACGCGCCAGTGAATGGGAAGCGGTACAGGTCGCGCGCAACATCCAGCGCCCGCACACGCTCGACGTCATCGCGCGCGTCTTCGACAAGTTCCAGGAGCTCCACGGAGACCGCGGCTTCCGCGACGACGCCGCGATCGTCGGTGGCATCGGCGAGCTCGACGGCCGTCCGGTGATGATCGTCGGCGAGCAGAAGGGCGCTTCGACCGAAGAGAACATCCAGCGCAACTTCGGGATGCCGCACCCCGAGGGCTATCGCAAGGCGATGCGCCTCTATCGGCTGGCGGAGAAGTTCCACCTCCCGCTCGTCACTTTCGTCGATACCCCGGGCGCGTATCCCGGACCGGAGGGGGAGGAGCGCGGACAGGCGGAGGCGATCGCGCAGTCGATCCTGACGATGGCGCGTCTCCAGACACCGATCGTCGTGGTCATCCTGGGGGAGGGCGGCTCGGGTGGCGCGCTCGCGCTCGGCGTCGGCGACGTCGTGCTTGCGATGCAGAACGCCATCTACTCCGTCATCTCGCCGGAGGGCTGCGCGGCGATCCTGTGGCGCAGCCCGGCCGAGGCCGAGCGTGCCGCGAAGGCGATGCGTCTATCCGCCCCCGACCTGCTGGAGCTCGGCGTCGTCGACGCGCTCATCCCTGAGCCCGCGGGTGGCGCGCACACGGAGCACGGCGTGACCGCGGCCGCGATAAAGATCGCAATCCGGGCCCAGCTCGCGAAGCTGGAGCGCGTACCGGTCGCCGATCTGCTGTCGGCGCGCTACGAGCGCTTCCGCGCCTACGGCGCGGTCGTCGAGCCCGGCCTGGACACACCACCGCCGCCGAAGCCGACGTGGTGGCGCAGGATCGTCGGGCGAGGTCGCTCGTGAGCGATACCGATCACCTGCTCGGTCTCATCGACGATCTGCGCCGGCTGATGGCGGACACGCCGGCGGCGTCGATCGAGGTCGAGGCGGACGGATTCGCCGTGACCGTGACGCGGCGGCTGTCGAGCGCGGGCACCGCGTCGCCGCGTGAACGGGCGACCGTCCTACCCGAGCCGGAAGCATCCACGCCAAAGGTGCAGCGGGTCCATGCGACGACCGTCGGCGTTTTCAGCGCCGCGCGCGAATGGAATCCCGGTGACGAGGTCACGCGCGGCGAGATGCTCGGCGGCATACAGACGCTCGGGCACGTGTCCGACATCGCCGCGCCCGCGGACGGTGAGATCCGTGAGGTGCTCGTTTCCGGCGGCGCGCCGGTGGAGTACGGCCAGCCGCTCTTCGTCATCGCGCTCCGCTAGTGCCCGGGCCCATCGAGATCGTCCTGAGCGACAGCGCCGGCGGCTGGCTCGCGCAGGTCACCATCCGCGATCGAAGCACGACGACACATCGGGTGAAGATCTCACGAGCCGAGCACGAGCGATACGGCGACGGCGACGTAGCCGACCTCGTTCGCCGATCGTTCGACTTCCTGCTCGAGCGCGAGCCGAACACGTCGATCCTGCGCGAGTTCGACCTCAGCGCGATCGAGCGCTACTTCCCCGAGTACCCGGAAGCGATCGCGCGCCGCTAGGCGGCGCGTCGGGTGATCTCGCGCTCCGCGAGCTCGCCGCGCTCGAGCGCGACGCTCTGGTCGCGGGCGAGGAAGAACGACAGCACGGCGCCGACGATCGCGCCGAGCGCGATGATCGGCCAGAGTGTCGGGCCGCGCGGATCCATGAGCGGCGCGAGCGACGGGACGTAGGTGAAGACCAACGTCGTGCCGTTACCGGACCGTCGCATTCATACGTAGACTGCACCGCTCCGATGCCGAGCGCGGTCGCGTGGCTGTTTCCCGGGCAGGGATCGCAATCGGTCGGCATGGCGCGAGAGCTCGTCCAACGGTCCATCGCCGCCGCGCGCGTCTTCGAGGAAGCGAGCGACGCACTGCGCCTGGATATGCGTGCGCTCTGCTGGGAGAGCCCTCAGGACACGCTCGATCGGACCGCGAACACGCAGCCCGCCCTGCTTACCGCGTCGATCGCCGCCCTGCGTGCGGCCGAGGAGCTGAGTGGCGGGCTGGACGAGCCGATCGTGGCGATGGGGCACTCGCTGGGGGAGTTCACCGCGCTCGTCGCGGCCGGCGCGCTCGGACTCGCGGACGCGGTGCGCCTGGTGCGAACGCGCGGTGAGCTCATGCAAGCCGCGGATCCATCGGGCGGCATGCTCGCCGTGCTCGGGCTCGACGGCGATGCCGTAGCGAAAGCGATCGAGGACACGGGCATGGTCGTCGCGAACGACAACGCCCCGGGACAGGTCGTGATCTCCGGCCCGCGCGATGCGTTCGAACATGCGACCGCGTCGCTCAAGGATGCCGGCGCGAAGCGTGTCCTTCCACTGCGCACCTCGGCGGCCTTCCACTCGCCGGCGATGCGACCGGTCGCGCCGGCGCTCGCGAAGGCCATCGCCGCCACGCCCTTCTCCACGCTCCGTTACCGCGTCGTGGCGAACGTCGATGCGCAGATACACGAACATGCGGCCGAATTCCCGCCACTGCTGGAGAAGCAGATGTGGTCTCCGGTACAGTGGGTCGCCTGCATGCGGCGCGCGGAAGGGGAGGGCGCGGCCGCGTTCGTGGAGTTCGGTCCGGGCAACGTCCTCACCGGGCTCGCGAAACGGATCCTCCCCGAGGCGCGGACGGCGAACGTGTCGGACGCGAGAACGTTGGAGGAGGCGCTTCCTGTCCTTCGACAAGATCCTCATCGCTAATCGCGGCGAGATCGCGCTACGCGTCATCCGCGCCTGCCGCGAGCTCGGCGTCCAGACCGTGCTCGTGTACAGCGAGGCGGACGCGCACAGCCTCCCCGTGCACCTCGCCGATGAGGCGATCTGCGTCGGTCCAGCTGCCGCTCGGCAGAGCTACCTGAATATCCCCGCGATCATGTCCGCGGCGCTCATCAGCGGCGCGCAGGCGATCCATCCCGGATACGGCTTCCTCTCGGAGAGCGCGGACTTCGCCGAGGTGTGCAAGGAACACGACCTGGTGTTCATCGGTCCGCCCGCCGAAGTGCTAGCGCGATTCCACGACAAGGTCGCGACGCGCGCGGCGATGCGGCAGCTCGGCCTTCCGGTGATTTCGGGATCCGACGGTCAGGTGAAGAGCATGTCGGAGGCGCTGCGCGTCGCCGAAGCGATCGGCTATCCGGTCATGCTCAAGGCGAAAGCCGGCGGCGGCGGTCGCGGCATGCGCAAGGCGACGTCGCCGCAGGAGCTCCAGCGGCTCTGGGAGCAGGCACGGAGCGAAGCGAAGGCGTCGTTCGGCGACGAGGGCCTCTATCTCGAGCGTTGCCTCGAAGGCGTGCGGCATCTTGAGGCGCAGATCGCCGTGGACGAGTACGGCGGCGGCATCTGCCTCGGCGAGCGAGAGTGCTCTATCCAGCGGCGCAACCAGAAGATGATCGAAGAGGCGCCTTCGGCGTCGATCAGCGAGCAGCTGCGTCAGGAGATCGCGCGACGCGCGGTGACCGCCGCGGTGAAGAGCGGCTACCGGAACATCGGCACGTTCGAGTTCCTCGTCGATGCGCGGGGCGAGTACTACTTCATCGAGGTGAACTCGCGCATCCAGGTGGAGCACACCGTCACCGAGATGACCACGGGCATCGACCTGGTGAAGGAGCAGATCGCGCTCGCGTCGGGACAGCCGCTCTCGTTCAGCGAGGAGCAGATCTGGGTACACGGACATGCGATCGAGTGCCGCATCAACGCCGAGGACAGCGAGCAGGACTTCGCGCCGTCGACCGGCGTGCTCACGACGTGGCTGCCGCCGGCGGGTCCCGGCATCCGCCTCGACTCGCATTGCTTCCAGGGCTACGAGGTCCCACCGTTCTACGACTCGCTGCTGGCGAAGGTCATCGCGTGGGGACGCGACCGGGCGGAGGCCGTCGCGCGCATGCAGCGCGCGCTCGACGAGTTCACCATCGTCGGCGTCACGACCAACATTCCCGCGCACAAGAAGATCCTCGCGAGCGACCTGTTCCGCTCGGGGCAGGTCACGACGCATCTCATCGACACGGTGGGGGTCGACGCGCTCGCTGGCTAGACTCGGCCGGATGGAGACGCTCGACAAAGCGGGCATCGAGGCGCTCATCCCGCATCGCGACCCCTTCCTGCTCATCGACCGCGTCACCGAGCTCGAGCCGGGCGTGCGCGCCGTCGCGGAGCACACCTTCACCGGCGCGGAGTGGTACCTGCTCGGCCATTTCCCGGGGAACCCGATCGTCCCCGGCGTGATCCTCGTCGAATCGATGGCGCAGGCAGCCACCGTGATGGCGATGAGCCTGCCCGAGTACCGCGATGGCCTCGGTCTCTTCGCGGGGATCGAGGAGATGCGCTTCAAGCGCATCGTGAAGCCCGGCGACACCGGCAGGTTCGAGGCGACCGTCGACAAGATACGGCGCGGGTTCGCGCGCGTTAACGTGCGCGCGTTCGTCGGCGACGAGCTCGCCGCGGAGGGTGTGATCCTGGCGATCTTCCAGAAGAATCCGGCGTGAAGCGCGTCGAGATCGTCGGCGTTCCGATGGATCTCGGCGGCAACCGCCGTGGCGTCGATATGGGTCCCTCCGGCATCCGCTACGCGGGGTTGACGCAGAAGCTCATGCAGTTGGGCTATCAGGTACGCGACCGGGGGAACATCCGCGTCGCTGATCCCGACGAAGGTCTCGCGACGCACTACGTGAAGAAGACCGTGGCCTCCGGTCCCAAGGCGCACCACGTCGAGGAGATCGTCCGCGCCGCCGAGGAGCTCGCGAACGTCGTCGCGGATGTCGCGCGCGCCGGCAGCATCCCCGTCATCCTCGGCGGCGACCACTCCATAGCCATAGGCACGCTGGCTGGCCTCGCGCGAGCGGGACATCGCGTCGGCGTCGTGTATGTGGACGCGCATCCCGATATCAATACCGCCGACACGAGCCCCTCCGGCAACGTGCACGGCATGCCGCTCGCGGTCGCGCTCGGCCTGGCCGGCGATCCGTTCCCCGCCGCCCTGCGCGGCTCGATCGACGGATCCCATTGCGCGCTCGTCGCGATCCGCGATGTGGATGCGGGCGAGCGAGAGAACATCAAGAAAGCCGGCGTGACCGCGCTCACCATGGCCGACATCGATCGCCTCGGCATGGGGCCGGCTATGGAGAAGGCGATCGCGGTCGCGTCGAAGGGCGACGGCATCCACCTCTCGCTCGACATGGACGCGCTCGACCCGAACGAGGCGCCCGGTGTCGGCACGCCGGTGCGCGGCGGGCTCACCTACCGGGAGGCACAGCTCGCGATGGAGATGCTCGCGGCCTCGGGAAAGCTGCGCTCGATCGAGATCGCCGAGGTGAATCCCATCCTCGACGCTGGCAACCGGACCGCGGCGCTTGCGGCCGAGCTCGTCGCGAGCGCGCTGGGAGAGACGATCCTCTAGCCGCCGCGCGGTCTACGTGCGCTTGCGGTTCGTCACCGCGTGGTGCAGCACCGCCGCGACCTCCACCTGGCCGCGCTCGCGTGCGAGGTCGAGCGGCGTGAGGTCTCTCTCGTTCGCGATGCTCGGGTCCGCGCCGTAGGCGAGCAGGAGCTCGAGGATCTCGCGGTCGCCGGTGTATGCGGCGGTGTGCAGGGGAGTGCCGTCCGCGCGGTTCTGCGCGTTCGGGTCCGCGCCCCCGTCGAGCAGCATCCGCACGATCTCCGCGTCGGCGGTGCCGGCGTCGGTCGCGACCGCGGAGTGGAGTGGAGTGAAGCTCTGGCCGCGGGACGCCACGCACGGGTCGGCGCCGCTGGCGAGCAGGACCTTCACGACCTCGCGTCGCTTGAAGAAGCAGGCGAGCCCGAGCGGCTGGAACCCGTCCGCGGCGGTCGCGTTCGCGAGCGATCGATCGGCGCGGAGCAGCTCGGCAACGCGAGCCGCGTCGCCCACCGTTGCCGCTTCGAAGATGTCGAGTGCCGGCCCGCGCTCCAAGAGCGCCCGCGCGACGTCGCTCTGGCGGTAGTAGTGGGCGAGCAGGACGGCCGACGTGCCGTTCTGGTCGCGCACCGCGAGGAGGTCGGCGTCCGCGTCGAGCATCCGCTCGACCGCCGCCGCATCGCCCTTCTTCACCGCCGCCAGGAACTCGTCCATCACCGGCCTCCCGCTCGAAGATAATCCACCTCCTGCGCCGCGTCTGGCGGAACGACCGGCGTGATCGAGGGAATGCTGAAGGACCAGCGGCTGTTGAGCGGCGAGGACGTACCCTGTCCGCGAGAGGGAGCCGCGTGGACATACGCCTTCACAACACGCTCACCCGCCGCGTCGAGCCTTTCGTGCCGCAGCGCGAGGGCGAGGTCCGCATGTACACGTGCGGCCCTACCGTGTACCGGCCGGTCCACGTGGGCAATCTTCGCTCCTATCTATTAGCGGACTGGCTGCGCCGCACCTTCGAGCTCTTCGGTCATCGCGTGACCCACGTGAAGAACGTCACCGACGTGGGCCACATGCGGCAGGACGCGGTCGATCGCGGCGAGGACAAGGTGATCGCCGCCGCGCTCGCGGAGGGCAGGACGCCGCAGCAGATCGCGGAGTTCTACGAGGACGCGTTCCATCGCGACGAGCGCGCGCTCGGCATCCTCCCGGCGACGGTGTATCCGCGCGCGACGGCGCACGTCCCCGAGATGGTCGCGATGATCGAGCAGCTCGCCGCGCGCGGCCTCGCGTACGAGGTCGACGGCACCGTGTATTACGCCGTGAAGAGCTTCAACGGATACGGCCGGCTGTCGGGCAACGTCCGCGAGGCGCTGAGGCAGGGAGTCCGCGCGGAGGTCGACCCGAACAAGCGCGATCCCGCCGACTTCGCGCTCTGGAAGCGCGCCGAGCCCGGGCGTCTCGCGCTCACCTGGGACTCGCCCTGGGGCGCCGGCTATCCCGGCTGGCACATCGAGTGTTCAGCCATGAGCACGAAGTACCTCGGTGAGAGGTTCGATATCCACACCGGTGGCGTGGACAACATCTTCCCGCACCATGACGACGAGATCGCGCAATCTGAGGGCGCGCTCGGCCATCCCGTCGTCGGGACGTGGGTGCATGGCCAGCATCTCTTGGCGGATGGCATGAAGATGGCGAAGTCGGCGCGCAACACGCTCGAGGTGGGGGAGATGCGCGGTCTCGGGATCGATCCGCTCGCCTTCCGCTATCAGTGCCTGCTCACGCACTACCGCGCACGAATGAACTTCACCATCGCCGCGCTGCGCCAGGCCGCGGAGGGGCTCGACCGTCTGCGGCAGCGCGTGCGGAATCTCGCGCAGCTACCCGAGGGAACGGCGACCTTCTCGCCGGAGCGGCACGATTCGTGGACGCTGAGCTTCAAGGGGCATCTCGCCGACGACCTCGATCTTCCCGGCGCGCTCGCGTACGTCTGGTACGTCCTCGGGGCCGAGGAGACGAGTCCGCTGGACCGCCTGCGCCTGGTGCTCGAGGCCGATCGTGTCCTCGGTCTCGATCTCGCCACGGTGGCGCGGGAGCGCGACGATGCTCCAGCCGCCGTCGTGGATCGCGCCGAGCGGCACGTCGCGGCGCGTCGAGCGCGCGACTTCGCTCGCGCCGACACGCTGCGCGCGGTCGACGGCTGGCGCGTGGAGGATCATGGGCCGCGCGTGCTCCTGGCACGTGCGGATCGGCGTCTGGGTCCGCGGGCCCGCCGCACGATCTCGTCGGCGCGAGAGCTGCCGGACCGACGGGCGGAGCGGCCCACGCGCTCCTGGTCCATCGGCCTGCTCACCAACGAATGGCCCGCCGACGTCGAGCGCTGCGTCCGCAGCGTCGTGCGCGTACTTCCGTCCGACGCCGAGCTGCTCGTCCTCGATCAGGGTTCGGGCGAGCCGACGAAGGCGCGCATCGATCGCCTCGCATCGGACCAGCGCGTACGGATCGTGCACGCGGACCGCGATCTTGGCGAGGGCGCCGGCCGCAACGCCTTGCTCCGGATCGCGCGTGGGCGGCTCGTGCTGCAGCTCGATCCCTCGGTCGAGCTGACCGGGGATCTCTTCGCCGTCCTCGAGCAGGCGCTCTCGGACCGGACCGTCGGCGCGGTCGGGCCGTGGGGACTGCGCACGACTGACCTCAAGCACTTCGACGAGGTCACTGCCGGCGAATGCCATGCGATCCAGGGCTACTGCCTCGCGACCCGGCGGGGAACCCTCATCGAGATCGGCGGGTTCGACGAGCGCTACCGCTTCTACCGCAATCTCGACATCGCGCTCTCGTGTGCGATCCGGGAGCGTCGTCTGCGCACCGTCGCGATGGGCGAGGCGTGCGCACGGCGCCACGAGCACCGCATGTGGGAGTCGCTCTCGGAAGAGGAGCGGCTGAAGCGGAGCCGCAAGAACTACGACCGCATGTACAAGCGATTCCATGGGATCGCGGTGACCGTATGAGCGCCGGCCGCCTGATGCTCTGCGGGTCGGGGGAGTTCACGCCCGCGATGAACGAGATCGATCGCGCGATCCTCAGCGGCATCGACGTCTCCAAACCGCGCGTCGCCATCGTGCCGACCGCCGCCGGTCTCGAGGACACGCCCAGGGGATGGACAGAGATGGGTATGGAGCATTTCCGCGGGCTCGGCGCGGAAGGGTTCCCGGTCATGGTGCTGAATCGCACCGACGCGCACGACGCGCGGTGGTCCGACGCGATCGCGTCCGCGGACTGGATCTATTTCTCCGGAGGCAAGCCGGGGTATCTGGTGGAGACGCTCGAGGGCACGCCGTTCTGGTCCGCGGTGCTCGCGCGGCACGGCTCGGGCGCGGTCCTCGCGGGCTCGAGCGCCGGCGCGATGATGCTCGGGACACAGACGATCGTGCCCGAGGATCTCGACGAGAACGGCGTTCCGCGGCGGGTGTGGTTACGCAAGGGCCTCGGGCTGCTGCCGGGGATCTTCATCGCGCCGCATTTCGACGCGATCCCGGAAGATCTCTGGCTCGGCTGGATCGACGTGTGGCCGGACGGCCACCGCATGCTTGGCATCGATGAGGACACCGCGCTCATCCAAGAGGCCGATGGCTGGAGCGTCCGCGGCAAAGGTCGCGCGTTGACGTTCCGTTCGCCGGCCGACCGCGTCGTCCACGAGACCGGCTCGCGTCTGGACAGTTTCAGCGCGGTGGCTTAGCAAGCAGCCAGACATACCACGAGCGGGCGAGTCACCGTTCTCCAACTAGGTGGGGAAGTCGATGCCTCTTTCACGCGCGCTCGTGCATCCGCAGCCGGCCGTGCGTTTTCTCGCGGCGACCGCCGTCGGCCTCTTACTGTTCTTCACGGCGTGGACCATCGGGTACGTCGTCTTGCCGTACCAGGCGACGGCGTGGTCGCTCGGGCTGGCGCCAGACCTTCACGCGGACATCGACCCGGCGGGCGTGACGGCGCGGATCTTCGGTTGGAACGCGCTGCTGGGCTTCGGCGTGATCACGCTCGCGAGCTTCTACGCGGTCGGCCGCCTGCCGCTCGGCTATCTCGCGCCCTGGACCTGGCTCGTGCGGTTCGGCCTCGCGCTCGGCACGAACTCGTTCGTGCTCGTCGTCCCCGGCACCCGCGTGTCACCTCTGCAGATCGGTGACGTTATCGGCCACGCCGGATTCGGCGAGCTCGCCGCGTACATGCTCCTCGCCGCGACGCTTGCGAACATGCATCTCTGGCGACAGCGGACACCGCTCGCGCGCCAGCTGCAACGCGTGCGGCGCTTCGCGGAGATCCGTTTCGGTCGCGCCGAGGCGTTCTGTCTCGTCGCCGCGGTCGTGCTCCTCGCGCGCAGCGCATGGATCGAGACCGCGCAGATCGCCCTCCTCCAACGGCCCTAGACCCTCCTTAGACTCACCGCGTGCGCAACGGGCAGACGCGGCGGGTCGTCGTGACGGGGCTAGGCATGATCACGCCGCTCGGCTCGAGCGTCGATCTCACGTGGGACGGCATACTCGCCGGACGGAGCGGCATCGGCCCAATCACGCGCTTCGATACGTCCGGACTCGAGACCACGATCGCCGGCGAGGTGCGCGACTTCGATCCGGCGGAGTACATGGACCGCAAGGAGATCCGGCGCGCCGACCGCTTCGTGCAGTTCGCGGTCGCGACCGCCACGCAGGCGTTGAAGGATGCCAAGCTCGAGATCACCACTGATCTCGCGCCGCGCGTCGGCGTCACCTTCGGCTCGGGCATCGGAGGCGTGAGCACCGTCGTGGACAACGTGCTGTCCCACCACAAGGATCCGAAGAAGGTCTCCGCGTTCATGATCCCGATGATGATCATCGACATGGCCGCGGGCGAGATCGCCATGAAGTTCGGCGCGAAGGGCCCGAACATGGGTCTCGTCTCCGCCTGCGCGTCGAGCGGCCACGCGATCGGCGAGGCGGCCGAGACGATCCGCCGTGGCCAGGCCGACGTCATGCTCGCGGGTGGCGCCGAGGCCGGCCTGATCAAGATCGCGATCGCCGCGTTCAATCAGGCCCACGCGCTCTCGAAGCGCAATGAGGATCCGGAGCGGGCCTCGCGTCCTTTCGACAAGGAACGTGACGGCTTCGTCTTCAGCGAGGGCGGTGGCTGTCTCGTGCTCGAGGATGCCGAGTTCGCCCGCGCGCGCGGTGCGCGCATCGTCGGCGAAGTGATCGGATATGGGTCCTCGGCGGACGCGCACCACGTCACCGCGCCGGCCGAGGGCGGCGAAGGCGCGGTCCGCGCGATGCGGATGGCGGTCGAGAGCGCCGGCATCGCGCTGACCGACGTCGACTACGTCAACGCGCATGGCACGTCCACGCCGGCGAACGACGGCGCCGAGACCGCGGCGGTGAAAACGCTGTTCGGCGATCACGCGTACAAGCTCGCGATCTCTTCCACGAAATCCATGACCGGGCACACGCTGGGCGCCGCGGGCGCGATCGAGGCGATCCTCTGCCTGCTCGCGATACGCGACGGAGTGCTCCCGCCGACGATCAACCAGGAAGTTTCCGATCCCGAATGCGATCTCGACTATGTGCCGAACGCGGCGCGCAAGGCGCGGGTGAACGTGGCACTCTCCAACTCGATGGGCTTCGGCGGGCACAACGCGGCGCTTGTCCTGCGCGGCTGGAGCGCCACATAGCGGATCCGAAGAAGATCCGCGCGGACGCGAACGCTCTCGCGGCCGAGCTGCTGCAGCGGCTCGCGGCGGAGGACGTCCAGGAGCTCGAGGTGCGCCGCGGCGGTCTCCGGGTGAAGGTGAGCCGTAATGGATCGGCGGCGCCGGTCGTGACCGGCGCGCCCGCCGCTCCGTCGATCGCACCGCCCCAACCGGCGAAGAGCGACCTGCCCACCGTGAACGCGCCGCTCACGGGCGTCTTCTACCGATCGCCGTCGCCACAGGCGGCGGCGTTCGTACAGATCGGAAGCGTCGTCGCGCAGGGCGACGTCATCGGGCTCATCGAGGCGATGAAGCTCTTCAACGAGATCCGCTCGACCGCGAGCGGCAAGGTGACCCGCATCTTCTCCGAGAACGGTCAGCTCGTTCGCGCGCATCAGCCGCTGCTGGAGCTCGAACCGATCTGATGGAGCGGCACTGCGTCGTATGCAAGGCGTCCCTGGGCGAGCGGCCGATCCGCCTGCGCTACGAGGGCCGCTACTACGACTTCGACCGCGAGCGCTGCAAGCTCATCTTCCAGGAGAATCCCGACCGTTGGCTCGACGCCGCGGGTGAAGTCCTCGACACACCCAGGTAGTAATCCGCTTAACGAGCCGCCCGACATGCCGCGAGCGACCCCTGAGTCGTCCGGTGCTAGCGTGTCGCCTTCAAGTGAGGGATGTGAACATGGGATCGCTTGCTCGTTCGGCCGCCTATCTCCTGGCGCTGCTCACACTGACATTGGCCTTGCCGCTCGCGCCGGCCGCGGTGCTGGCGAACTCGGGCTGCGATCCCTCCAACCCCGCGTCCGACGTCTCGGTCAGGCAGCTCTCGCATGCGCTCGGCGGGGCCGTCCAGAAGCGCGTCACGTTCACCAACTGGGGCCCGTGCAACGTTCCGGATGTGCTCCTGGCGGACACGCTCCCGGTGGGGAGTACGGTTCTGTCGGTCTCGACCAACCCCGGCAGCTGGAGCTGCACCTGGAACAACTCCGCGAGCCCGGTAACGGTGACCTGCCAACCCACCGCGACCATCGGTGTGCCCGGCACGGCCGACTTCTACATCCTGCACACCTACGCCACGGCGGATCCCACCGATACGGCGACCGCGATCGTCGGTGGCGGCGCGAGCGCGTGCACCGACGGCAGCGCGGCCACGACCTGCGATCCCTACGCCGCGAACAACACCAGCTGGGGCGGACTGATCGCCGCCGGCCAGGCCGCGACGATCACGGCAGGCGGTGGCGCTCAGAGCACGCAGGTCGGCAGCTACGGCGGCCAGGCCTTCAATGCCGACCTGAGCGTTGAGATCCAGCAGCTCGACCTCAGTCGCGAGTACGCGGCGAGCGCGTGCCCGGCGGGATTCTCGGGGTGCTTCGGCAAGCTCGTACGGATCCGCTCCGAGGTCACGAGTGCGCTACAGCTGAAGACCTTCATCTTCGACGCGGCGACCGTGCCCGGATCGTTCGGGGCGCTGTCGGTGCGCTACTACGACGGCGCGACGAACAGCTGGGTCACGCCGCCCGCGTGCAAGGGCACGCCTCTGCCCGACCCGTGCATCCTCGGCAAGGACAAGGTCAAGGCCGGCGGCGTGACGGTGTACCGGGTCTTCGTGCTCACGCATGTCGATGACGACTGGATGGGCGATTCCTAACAGCACACAGACGAACGGCTGACACCGATCGCGCGCCGCACGGGCCATAAACTCGCGTAACGAACATGCAACTCTGCCCGAGATGCGGTGAGGAGAATCCTGAGTGCTTTCGGCTGTGCGGCTTCTGCGGCGCTCCGCTCACACAAGCCGCGGCCACGGCCGAGGCGCGCAAGACCGTCACGGTCGTGTTCTGCGACCTCAAGGGATCCACCGAGCTCGGCGAGCGCGTCGATGCGGAGACGTTGCGCGAGCTGCTCGGCCGCTACTTCGAGTCGATGCGAGACATCCTGCAGCGGCACGGCGGCACGGTCGAGAAGTACATCGGCGACGCGATCATGGCCGTCTTCGGGTTGCCACGGCTCCACGAGGACGATGCGCTGCGCGCCGTGCGCGCCGCCACGGAGATGCGGAGCGCGCTCGCGGAGCTGAACGCCGAGCTCGATCGCAGATGGGGCGTGCGTCTGACCAGCCGGATCGGCGTGAACACCGGTGAGGTCGTCGCCGGGGACGTGGTCGCGGGGCAGCGCTTCGCGACCGGCGACGTGGTGAACGTCGCGGCGCGCCTCGAGCAAGCCGCGCCCGCGAACGAGGTACTGATCGGAGTGGCGACCTACCGGCTCGTGCGCGAGACCGTCGACGTGGAAGAGGTCGAAGCGCTCACGCTCAAGGGCAAGTCCGAGCCGATCCCGGCGTATCGACTCGTCGCGGTGCGCGATACGGAGTGGTTCAGCCGACGCCTCGAGGCGCCCTTCGTCGGCCGCGAGGACGAGCTTGGAGAGCTGCTCGTCGCGTTCGAACGCGCGACCGCCGCCCGGCGGCTCGAAGTCACAACGGTCCTCGGGCACGCCGGTCTCGGCAAGACGCGTCTCATCGCGGAGTTCGTCGGCCGGGTGGACACGTCGGCGGCGATCCTCCGCGGACGCTGCCTGTCGTACGGCACCGGCATGACGTTCTGGCCGATCGCGGAGATGGTGCGCGGCGCCTCCGGGGTCACGTCATCCGACACTCCCGCGCTCGCGCGCGCGAAGATCGCCGAGCTGATCGGTGAGCCCGCCGCGGACGTCGCGGACCGCATCGCGGCCGCCATCGGTCTGTCGGACACGACGTTCCCGCTCCAGGAGACGTTCTGGGCCGTGCGCAAGCTCATCGAGATCCTCGCGGCGCGCCGGCCGCTCGTTCTCATCTTCGACGACATCCACTGGGCCGAGCCGACCCTGCTCGATCTCATCGAGCACGTCGCGCTCACGACCGGCGAGGCCCCCGCGCTCATCCTGTGCGGCGCGCGGCACGATCTGTTCGACGACCGTGCCGAATGGCTCGACAAGCGAAAGAACGCGAGCCGCATCGTGCTCCAAGCGCTCAGCGCCCAGGACAGCGCACGCATCGTCGAGAACCTCCTTGGATCGGCCGGGCTTCCGGTCGCGGCACGAGATCGCATCATCGCCGCGGCCGACGGAAATCCGCTCTTCGTCGAGCAGCTGCTGTCGATGCTCATCGACGACGGCGTGCTGCGGCGCGATTCGTCAGGCGCGTGGAGCGCGAGCGCGGACGTGACGACCTTCGAGGTTCCCGCGACGATCTCGGCGCTCCTGGCCGCACGCCTCGACCGCCTCGCCGACGACCAGCGCGCGATCCTGGACACGGGTTCGGTCACGGGTCTGATCTTCTACGAAGCCGCGGTGCGCGAGCTCTGCCCGGACGCGCTCCGGGACCGCATCCCGGCCAATCTCACCGTGCTCATGCGAAAGCAGCTCATTCGTCCCGGGGTCGGAGCGCTCCTCGCGTCCGAGCGTGCCTTCCGCTTCAGCCACGTGCTGATCCGCGACAGCGCTTACCAGCGTCTGCTCAAGCGGACGCGCGCCGATCTTCACGAGCGCTTCGCCGGTTGGCTCGAGCGCGTCCTCGCGCTGCGTGCATCCGAATACGAGGAGCTGGTCGGCTACCACCTGGAGCAGGCGAGCCGGTACCGCGCCGAGCTCGGCCCGTCCGACGAGCACACCACGGCGCTGGCGCTGCGGGCATCCCTTCGGCTGGCCTCCGCGGGAGCGAAGGCGACCGCGCGTGGCGACATGCCCGCGGCCGCGAATCTGCTGGAGCGTGCGATGGCTCTCCGGCCCGAACGCGACGTCGTGCGCCTCGAGCTCGCGGTCGAGCTCGCCGAGGCATTCCGCATCACCGGTCAGTTCCAACGTGCCGCGACCGTCGTGACCGCGGCGCTCGAGGGCGCTCGCACCGTCGGCGATCCGCGGCTGCTGATATCCCTGCGGCTCGCGGAGCTCCTCCTCGAGCGTTCGACGCGACCCGACTGGGCGGAGATGGCGATGCGCGACGTCGGGCGCGCGATCGAGATCTTCGAGCAGGCCGGCGACCACCTCGGTCTTGTGCGGGCGTGGCGCATGCTCGGCACGCTGCATGGGACCGCGTGCCACTACCGCGCTGCGCAGCAGGCATCGGAAGAGGCCTTGGAGCACGCACGCCTGGCCGGCGACCGCGGCCAGGAACGCCGCAGTCTTCCGGCGCTCGCGCAGTGCGCGCTCTTCGGACCCGAGGAGGTGGAGAGCGCGATCGCCCGATGCGAGCAGCTCGCGGTGCAGGCGGAAGGCGACAGGCGCGCGCAATCGACGATCCGCGTGATCCTCTCGCTGCTCCTTGCGATGCATGGCGACATCGATCGTGCGCGCGATGTCTGCCAGAAGGCGCACGCGACGCTCCACGACCTCGGCGGACGGGTGTATGCGGCCGCCGCTGCGCTCTACGCGGCGCGCATCGAGATGCTGGCGGGCGATGCGGCGGCGGCCGATGCCGTGCTCCGCCCTGACTACGAGGCGCTGACGGAGATGCGCGAGCGCGGCTATCTTCCGTCCGCCGCAGCCGTGCTCGCTGCTTCCGCCTACGCACGCGACCGGTTCGCGGATGCGGAGGAGCTCACCGCGATCTGCGAGAAGATCGCGAGCCCGACCGATGTCGACGCGCAATACCGCTGGCGGTGCGTGCGGGCGAAGCTCCTGGCGCGAAGCGGCGCCATGTCAGCGGGCGTCGAGCTCGCGCGCGAGGCGCTGCGTCTGGTGCTCGCGACCGACAGTCCCGCGCGACAGGCCGACGTGTTCGCGGACCTGGCCGCCGTTCTGGAGCTGGCCGGCGATGCGGCCGCGGCGGTGGAGGCGCGCGCCCGCGCGGTGGAGCTCTACCGCAGCAAGGGCGATCTCGCGTCGGTCCGGCTGCTCAGGCCCCCAGCACAGTCACCAGCACGAGGCCGATCGACAGCGCTGATGCCATGACCGCGGTCCCCGTACCGATCACGGTCGCGAGCGGTCCGTTGCGCTGGTCGCCCATGATCGAGCGGTCGCCCGCCAGGCGGAGCACGAACACGAGGACGATCGGCAGCAGGAGACCGTTCACGTTCTGAGACACGAGGATCAACGGGATGAGCGGCAGACCGGGGATGAGCACGACCGCGGCGCCGATGACGAGCAACAGCGTGAAGAGGCCCATGAACACCGGCGCCTCGCGAAAGTCCTTGCTGATGCCCGACTCCCAGCCGAACGCCTCGCAGACCGCGTATGAGGTAGAGAGCGGCATCACGGTCGCCGCGAGAAGCGACGCGCCGAAGAGGCCGATGCCGAACAGCAGCCGGGCGCCCGCACCGGCCAGCGGTCCGAGCGCCTGCGCCGCGTCGGCCGCGCTCGTGACGACGATGCCCGCGGGGAACAGCACCGCACCCGCGACGACGAGGATGAAGAACCCGTTCGCGCCCGTCAGGATCGACCCGAGCAGGACGTCGACCCGCGCGAAACGATATTGCCGCGCGTCGATTCCCTTGTCGACGATCGACGCCTGCATGTAGAACTGCATGTACGGCGTGATCGTCGTACCCACGAGGGCGAGGGCCGCGATGAGCGCGGTCTGCGCGGTCGGAACGGCGGGGATCACGAGGCCCCGCACCACGGCGTCCCAGTCCGGACGGACGATGAACGCGCTCACCGGGTACGCGACGAAGGCCAGCACGAGTACGAAGAGCGCCCGCTCGACGACGCGGTAGCTGAAGAAGACCACCAGGCCCCAGATCACGACCGTCGCGAGCGGTACCGACACGATCCGCTGGATGCCCAGCAGCTCGAGGCTCGCCGCGATCCCGGCGTATTCCGCCGCGACGTTGCTGCCGTTGGCGATGAGCAGCGCGAGCATCGCGACGATCGTCCACCGCACGCCGAAGCGCTCGCGGATTAGGTCCGACAATCCCTTGCCGGTCACCGCGCCCATCCGCGCGCACATCTCCTGGATGACCATGAGCCCGATCGTCGAGAGGAGCAGGAGCCACAGGAGCGAGAAGCCGTAGTGCGCTCCGACCGCGGTGTACGTCGTGACGCCACCCGCGTCGTTCCCGGCGAAACCGGTGATGATCCCGGGGCCCATGACGCCGAGGAACGTGAGGAGCGTGGCGCGGCGCGCGCGCGCCTGGCGACGGACGGCCAGACCGGCGCTCCTCACCGGGCGATAGACCGGAGCGACCTCTTCTTCCAGCCGCGCGGCAGGATCAGCTCGACCACGTCATCGACCGTCACCGTGCCAAGCAGCTTCCGCCGCGCGTCCACGACCGGCAGCGCGAGGAGGTCGTACTTCGCGATGAGCGACGCGACCTCTTCCTTCGGCGACGCACCATCGACCGCGAGGACGTGCGGGTCCATGATCTCGGTGAGCGCCGTCGACGGCTTCGCGACGACCAGATCGCGCAGAGAGACGACACCGTCGAGACGGCCCTGCGCGTCGACGACATACAGGTAATAGGTGAGCTCGGGATCGGGCCGCAGGTCGCGCAGCCGGTCGATGGCCTGGCCGGCGGTGAGGTCCGCGGGAAACGCGACGAAGTCGGTGGTCATGATGCCGCCCGCGGAATCCTCGGGATACGTGAGCAGCTCCTCGACGTCGTGCGCCTCGTCCTTCTCCATGAGGTCGACCAGCTCTTCGCGGCGCTCCTCCGGGAGGTCCTGCAAGAGGTCGGTCGCCTCGTCCGGCGCCATCTCCTCGAGGATGTCGGCGGCGCGCTCCTCATCGAGGTCGCTCACGATCGAGGCCTGCATCTCGGGCTCGACCTCCGCCAGCGCTTCGGCCGCGGTCTCGGGATCGAGCTGCTCGAACACCGCGCGACGCTCGTCGACGGTCATCTCCTCGACGATGTCGGCGATGTCCGCGGGGTGGAGTAGCGCGAGCTTGGTGCGAGGCACGCTGACGCGCACGTTCGCCTCGGGACGCTCGAGGGGCTCCACCAGATGCCAGGGGATGATCCCGCGCGGCAGTTTCTGCCCGGCGATGCGGACGAGACGCTCCGCGAGACTCTCGGCACCGATACGTCGAAGGAGTCCGCGGAAACCAACATCCGCGCCGACCAGGCGCAGCTGACCCTCCACCTCCGAGAGCTGCAGATCGTTCACGCGAACGATCTTGGCGCCGTCGGTATCGACGATCTGCTTGTCCAGGAGGTCTCGGCTGAGGCGGATCGCCTCCGGTGGCATGGTCGCCTCGGGCAGGGTGGCGAGGCGCTGACGAAGACGGAGATGCCCGATCTCCTGTGCCAGGTCGGTCCAACGCAGCACGCGCTCGCCGTCGGCCGTGGAGAGGATCGCCCACTGCACCGCGGGGAATTGGCCCTGCGGGACCACAGCAAGATCGGCGAGCTTGGCGATGTCGTCGCCATTCGGTTCGATCACACGGCGGTTCGCCATCTCGGAGAGGTACGGCACGGCGCAAGGCTACTGCGGCCAGGCCGCGCAGCGGCACTGGCCAAGCATCCGGCGAAGGCGAAGCCGAGCCGTACCGCTGCGAGTAGAATGAGGGGACTTCCCACGCCCACGCTCACGGGGCACCCTCATGTCTGGAGGCGATTGCAGTGGCCACGACACCGGAAACCGGGCTGCGCGTCCGCGGTCTCGCCGAACAGGCGGTGGCCGCCGCACTCGAGGCGGACTGGACGAGAGCGGCCGACCTGAACTCGAAGATCCTCGGAGCCGCGCCTGACGACGTCGAAGCGCGGAACCGGTACGGCCGCGCGCTCATCGAGCAGGGCAAGCTCGAGGAGGCGAAGGCCGCGTTCGCGGAGGTCCTCAAGGCCGAGCCGTACAACTCGATCGCGATCCGCAATACCCAGCGCGTCGCGCAGCTGATCGAGCACAAGGCCAAGGCGAACGTGACGACGTCCAAGACCCAGCCTCGTCTGTTCATCGAGGACATGGGCAAGACCGGCATCCTGCGCGTCATCAACCCCGCGCCGCCGCACATCATCGCCCGGTACAGCCCTGGGGCTGAGTGCCAGCTTCGCGAGCAAGAGGGCCTGCTGGCGGTCCATGCCCGCGACGGCGAGCTGCTCGGCTTCCTCGAGCCGAAGGTCGGGCGCCGCCTCATCGATCTGATCCGTACCGGCAACCAATACGTTGCCGCGATCGTCAGTAACGACCAAGCGAACGCTCGCGTTGCCATTCGGGAGGTCCTGCAGAGCGCCGAGAACGCCAGTCGGATCTCGTTCCCCGGTCACCACCGCCCGGCCGAAACGAAGGAGCGCGCCTACATCAAGGGCAACTTCTTCCGGTTCGGACGCGACGCTGACGAGGAGGCCGAGGAGGAGCTCGAAGAGGTCGAAGAGACCGAGGTCGCGGCGGGCGAGGTGTCCGAGGACACAGAGCCCGTCGAAGAGCCGCTCGTCGTCGATACTGACGAGGACGACTCGGAGGAAGAAGAGGAAGAGTGAGGGAGGGCTAGCCACAGGTGAGGCGACAGGGATGGGGAGCGATAGCGGTCCTCGTCCTGCTTGCCGCCGCCTGCTCGAGCCCGCCTCCGAGCAAGGTCGCGCCGACCCATGACGTCGCCGACGCGCGCCCACTGGCGCGCAGCGCCGCCGACGTCCTCCTGAGCTTCTCCGCCTACGACTACGCGCTCGTGGGCGGGCTGAACGGCGACCGCATCCGCGCCACGACGGCGGATCGCTACGCGATCATCGCCAAGGGGCAGGCAGCGCTGGTGACCGACCACACCGCGCGCGTTGTCGACGCCATCGCCGACACCGCGGGCCCCATCCACGACCGGCTCGTCACGCTCGCCGATGGCCTCACCGATCTCTCACGCGACGCGCTCGCGTATGCGGACGGGCGCGACCCGGCCGCCCTCTCGCGGGTGCTGGCGGGCGTCGATCGCGGCTGGGCGCAGCTGCGCGAGCTCGCCTCCGTCTTGCCCGACGATCCGCAGCTCCGCGCGACGATCGACCGCGGCACGTCGATCCGCGCGTCGGCCACGCCGAAGCAGCGCTTCACGGTCACGGTCGGCCCGTTCACCACCGCCGCGGAGGGCGCCGACGTCGCCAAACGCATCGGCGCGAACGCGACCGCCACCAAAGAGAGCCCGTTCATCGTCAAGGCGATCTACCCCGATCGGGCCGCGGCCGAGACGTCCGCCGCCGCGCTCCAAAAGCAGAAGCTCACGACGATCGTCACCGACGACGTCGCGTACGTCTTCGCACGTTCCGGCGCGGCGCCGGACGTCGAGCTCTGGCGCGAGCCGGAGCGCTTCGTGGAGACGCATGGTGGCGCGCGCACGCTGGCGCTCTCCGCGGACGCGTCGCTCATCGCGACGGGCTCGGACGATGGCTACATCACGATCTTCACGAAGGACGGCGTGCTGAAATCGCTGCCGAAGTTCAACGCCGGGGTGAACCAGCTCGCGTTCACCGACGACGGGCGCTTTCTCTTCGGCGGTGGTCAGACGCTGGTGACGTGGATCATGCCGGCACCGACCGACTACGTCGGTCTTCCGATGCGTCTCACCGGCGCCGCGCAGTCCGCGATCTTCGTACCGAAGGCGTACGCGTTCGTCGCGTCATCCGCAGGTGCGGCAGGGCTGGGCAGCGGCGCCGGGATCGTGGGTGGTCGCGCGCCGGACGGCGTGCCGCTCTCGGCGCCGTTCCCGATGGATCTCCCCGGCAGCGGTGGGCTTCTCGCGGCAAGTGACAACGGCGATCTCTTCATCGCGTCGCAAACCGCCGAGGGCTACGAGGTGCGGGTCTTCCGTGTCGGGATCGGTACCTTCCCGAGGGGCGTGCTGCGCGTGCCCGGCGTCGGCAAGGCGTTCGCGGTGGACCGCACCGGCACCTACGGCGCGGCGATCACCGATCAAGGTACGTTCCGCTTCCAGTTGAACGCGTCGGACCCGACGAGCACGATCACGAACGTCGCCACGCCCGTGCGCGATGTCGAGTTCGGCGCAGACGGCACCCTGTACCTCCTCGACGCGCGGCGCTTCCTCGCGGTCGGCCGGGAAGGCCAGGTGCTGTGGACGGCGCCGCTCACCGATGGGCGGCGCATGGAGATCGGCGCGCGCCCGGTCGTGCTCGACGGCACCGATCGTCTCTTGGTGTTCGACACAAGGAGCGGCGCGCGCGACAGCCTCGCGTCGGTGGGCCAGATCCAGGACCTGGCCGTCTCCCGGGACGGCCGCTGGGTCGCCGCCATCGCCGACGCGCGGCGCGCTGTGCTCTTCAAGCTTCCTTGATCCGGGACTCCTGCGGCCCCTTCTCCCTTCCCACGAGCGTCGTGCAGTCGACAACCGAGTCGAGCCTTGTGTTAATCTTGTTTGACATCGGCTCACAAGGGTAATTCCCAGTCAAGGCCTGCGATCGGGGCTAGAGGCCGATTGCGGGGATGCGACCAATGCGATTGGCGTGCTGAAGCCTGTCAGATTGCAATCGCGTTCGCGTGATTCTCCGATCGCGAGCGCAGTTGGCGTTCCGGAATTCGCGATGAAAGCTTGGTTTCGAGCCGGACACTGACCCGGCGTTCACCGACAAGCGACAAACCGACACGCCGAGAAAGCCAGGTCCTTGATCTCGTGGAGGAAGGGCTCGCTGACAAGGTCATCGCAAGCAGGCTGGGGATTTCCCAGGCGACGCTCCGCACGCACATCTCGCGCCTTTTCTCGAAGTTCGGCGTGGCGAGTCGCGGCGAACTGGCTGCTCGTTGGAGACGGAGTCGCAAACAGTAGGGCACGGTCGCCCGCCTATCGGCAATTTTGGCGACTGGACACCTGACCAAGACACAAGAGAGTGGATCGCGCTAATCGATCGGCGGCGAACAACAGCTTTGACATGTAAGAGGAGAGAACCATGCGCACGCTGCCCTTTTTCCCCACCTTCCGGGCCCTGCTGACCCTCGTCGTGAGCGTGATGTTCCTGATATCTCCCGTGGCAACGGGAGTCGCCAGCGCCGATCCCGGCGCCCCCACTCATACGATCATCGTGCGCAAGGTCACCCATCTTCCCGGCAGTGGCTCTCACGGACGACCCGGTGCCGGGGTTACACCGGAGGCCACCACGACCACGGACCTCGGTGGTGTGACTGCATACAGCATCGGTGGTCTGCAATGGCGGGAAGGCGTCTTCCTTGTGGACTCGTCGGGACTGACGGAATCGTTGACGAGTTCGGCGATTGACCAACTGGAGACGCACGGCGCGCTGATCCACTGATACAGCAGCGGCAACTGCTATGACGGCGACTACCTTTACATTGTTCCGAGCACGTACGCTTACAACTCGACGGTTGATGACCCTGGTTAGACACCGTTTCAGACCAGCACAAAGACGAACTGCATCATGATGGCAACCGGTCACTTCTACATCTACAACGGCAATAGAACCGACGTATCAGGACCGGATGTCTCGAAGGTGTACTAGGAGCCGCCTCGCGGCACTAGTCATGGTCTTCGCGGTCGCGGTCGGATGCCCGGCGCCTGTGGCCCAGGCGCCGGGCGCGGGACCAACGAGCGCTGTGGGCAGTTGCGATCGGACGACTGTCGTCGATCCTGTCGACGACCAATGGGATCCCGCGTTCCAAGACCAAGGCGTGCTGCGGGTTCGTCAAATTGGTGGTTTCTATCGCGTTCTCCGCGCCAGCTCGCATGAACAACATCGGTCGATGGCGGGTCCAACGTTCCGACTCGCGTGCGGAGTCGGATTTGATGGCCAACTCCTCCTAGGCATTCCGAAGTCCACTGGTGAGGTGTACCGCGGGACGGTTGTGGCGTTCCTGGACTACGTCCAGATCGACTTCATCCTCGACGGCGTGCGTTCCAGGGCGCATCCTCTGATCTTCAACGGAGGCAGCGAGCACGTCCTCCGCATGACGATGGCCCCGATGTCTGAGGGTATCCATCGTCTTGCAATTCTTCTCGTGGACAGCCAGCACGTCGGCCTTGACGGGATTCACGACCTCCTTGCCGATTTCTACGTTGGCGATGCTCGACGTATGGCAACGACGACGGAACCGACGACCCTGCCAAGTAGGACAGAGAGTGCGGTCTCGCCGACTGCCTCGGGCTACGGCATCGTCCTGTCGACTGCTGAGGACAAGCTCGCCATGCCCATCCCGCGAGCCTGGAATATCGATGAGCCGACTTACGCCAGCTTCTGGGGACCCAGCGGCAGACCGATGCGTCCTGTCGTCATTGCCGCTCTGGAGGACGAACGTCAGCTACAGGTCAGCCCGGCACTCGTGATCGCGGCTCCGGGTCAGGTTTCGCGCATTCGCCTTCGCCTCCGGCAGCCCGACCACGAGCGCGCGTTGTTGTGGGCCCTACTCTTCACGAACCCCGATGTCGAGCTCGTTAGCACCTCGGGCGTCATAACTGAGCGGGAGACACGTGTGTACACATCCGCGGCGGCGATCGTGCTTCGGTAGATTGCGGACCACGCGCCGGTATCGGTCAGTTCTCTGATCCGGCGTTCGTCGATGGTGATCGTCTGGCTCCCAGCGCTCCGCTACTCTTCACGCAACAGTGAGCTCTGGACGCGACCGGATCCTGTCGTTCGTCCCGATCGAGACGACACCGCTGCCGCGACCGCTCAACCGTTTCGGCACGGCCTTCCCCCTTTCTGTCGCCGATGTGTATGCGACGGCGTACGCCCCGCGACGCGGCGTCGTGCTCGATCCGATGGGCTATCCCTGGTCGGCCGCGGACGCGGTCGAGCACGCCGATCGCCGCGGCGTAGCGCGATCGCGCGAGCCCTTGGGGGAGTGGGCCCGTGAGGTGGTCGGAACGGCGCCGTCCGCCCGTGAGGTGCTCGCCGCGTTCGAACGCGTGGCTGACAGCGCGCTCGTCGGCACGCCGCACCGGGTCGCGATGCGCGAGCTGTACGGCTCTCGCTGCGGGACCTGCCGCGCGCCGGTCGTGGTGGAGGCGTTCCTCTGGGAGCGTGACGCGCCGCTCCCGACGAAGAAGGCCTTCCGCTGCCCGGTGTGCGCGCGCGAGGGCCGCGCGCTGCTCATCGAGCCGGTCGACGCGGAGGATGAAGAGCGGGCGCGCCGCCTCGAGCCGCGGGGGCTCGCGTACTGGCAGTTCGTCGAGCGCTTCGGCACCGATCCCGCGGCGCAGGCGCTGGGCGAGACGGTCGCCGCGCTGTATACGCCACGGAACATCACCGCCCTGATGGCGACGCTGCGCGCCGTGGAGACGTCGCTCTCGGATCATCCCGCCCAGGCGCTTCTGCGGCTCTGCCTGCTCGAGGCGATCGTCGGCGGAAGCCGCCTGAACGCCATCGCTGGCCACGGCGCACCACTGCGGATCGAGAAGGGCCGCGCGCGGCGAGGCCATGCGTCGCAAACGCGCGAGGTCAACATCTGGCTCGAGTACGAACGGACCGTGCGCGAGCTGGTCACCTGGCTCGCGCAGCACGATCAGCGCTCGGCCGCGACGCGGTCCGCGCTCGCGCTCGATCCCGGAGAAGCTGATCTCGTCCTGTGCCAGGCGCCGGTGGACGACACCCTCGGCGGCTGGAGCACGGTCGCGAGCGCGCTCCTCATCGGCGCGAAGACGCTCCGCCCGCTCGAGACGGGCGAGGGCCGCCTCGCCGCGCGCGAACGCCTCCTGCGATCGCTGCGGGCCGCGCTCATCGACGGCCATCGCGCGTCGCGACCGGAAGCGGCGGCCGTCGTGTACGTCCCGCACGCGGACGCGGCGACCATCGCGGCGTGCGTCCTTGCCGGCGCGGGCGCCGGCTACCGTCTCCGCACGATCCTCTATCAGCGGGACGCCCTTCCGACGGGCTACGGAGACGGCGCCGCTGCGGTCTGTGACTTCGATCGCGACGTGCCGCTCCTGCGTGACCAATCCGCCGCCGACGCCACGCTCATCGAGGACGCGATCCGGGACGGTGTTCGGGAGGCCGTGCTCGCACGTGGCGAGCCGGTGCGCGAGGATGTCGCGGCGGTCGCCGCGCTGCGTTCGCTCTCCGGGAAGGGTCTGCTCGTGCCGATCGCGCTCGCCCGCGCGGGCGGCGTGTCGGAGCTCGAGCTGTTCATCGATCACTTCAAGTCAGCGATCGCCGACGGAAAGCGCAGCGAGATCACGCGCGTCCCGCTCAGCACCGAGCCGGACGACATCGCGTACACGGTGACCGCGCCGCTCGACGGCTCGCCGCTCGAGGACCGCGTCGAGTGGGCGGTCTGGGGCCTCCTCTCCTCGGCGCACGAGGTCGACACGCGCTCGCTGCTGCGCCGCACGTACGCCCTCTTCCGCGGCATCGAGACGCCCGACCGGGAGCTCGTGGAGCGGTGCATCGCCGCGTATGCGACCCAGACCGACGATGGTCGCTGGCGCCTGCTCGACGCGGACGCGCTCGTCACGCGCCAGGCCGCGCAGGCGCACGTGATCACCGAGCTCGTCGACGTCGGGCACCGGCTCGGATTCAAAGTTCACATCGGCCGCGATCTGCAGCGGCGCGCGCTGCCCGCGGCACATGCCGAGCGGGGCGTCATGCTGGCCGACCTCATGACCGATGGCGAGCGCGCCGGCGGACCAGCGCGCTCGGTGCACGGGCGGGCCGAGGCGCTCGAGTTCATCGATTGCGTCTGGTACGAGCGGAGTCGCATGGTGTTCCTCTGGCAGGTCGATTGGACCGCGCGGATCCACCGCAGCGTGGTCGCCCTGGGTGAGGCAATACCTGACGACGATCGGGTGTTCCGCTTCCTGGCGGTCGCCGACGAACGCGCGAATCTGGTTCGCGAGAAGCTCCGCCGGTCGCCCGGCCTCGCGGAGGTCGTTCGACGGCGGGGCTGGCGGTTCGTAAAGTGGGCTCCGCTGCGCCGTTTCCTGGCCGATCCGGAGGCGAGCCTGGACGGGCTTGAACCCGTTCTTGGCCTCGAACCTGCCGTGGAACAAGCGGGGCAGCAGCTCGCGTTCAGGTGGTAGAGACAAATTTGGCCGCTGTGCGGCGAATGCGAAACGTAAGGAGCGCTACATAGATGGCAAAGCCAACAGTGGTCAGCGACCAGAACTTCGAGCAAGAGGTCCTCAAGTCCGACACCCCGGTCCTGGTGGACTTCTGGGCGACGTGGTGCGGTCCGTGCCGCATGGTCGCGCCGGTGCTCGAAGAGATCGCAAGCGAGAACGACAAGGTGCGGATCGCCAAGCTCGACGTGGACGCGAATCCGCTCACCGCGGGGCGCTTTGGCGTCCGCGCGATCCCGACGATGATCCTCTTCAAGAACGGTCGCGAGGCGCAGCGCCTCGTCGGCTACATGCCGAAGGAGCGCGTTCTGCAGCAAATCAACCCGCATCTCGGCGCGGCGGCGGCGGGCCGGGGCCGAAAATGCTCGACCCCGTCTGCGACATGATCGTCGACCTCGACGACGCCCGCGAGCACGGGCTGACCATGGAGCTGGACGACCGCGAGTACGCGTTCTGCGGCCCCGGATGCCTGCAGAACTTCGCGAAGGCGCCGACCCGTTACCGCGCGAAGGTCGACGCCTGGATCGCGGCGCACCCCGGCTGACCAGCGCTTCGCTGGCCTTTACGCGCACAACGTCATCGATTGCGTTCCGGGCCTGCGCGAGCGGGAGGCCGACGTCCGTCGGCTGATGGACGCTACTCCACGATCACCGCGGCGCGCATCCCCAGATCCGCGTGGCCGGGCACGCTGCAGTACGCGTCGTAGCGTCCGGCCGCAAGGCCGCGCAGTCCGACCGTCCGCGTTTCGCCCGCGTTCGCGACGATGTGGATGCCGAGCGCCGGCACTGTGAGATCGTGCACCACGCCGCTTGCGGCGGGGTTCACAAGGGTGAGGTTCACGTCGGCGCCCTTCGGCAGCCGGATCTCACTCGGCGTGAAGCCGAAGTTCGCCGCCTGCACTCGGACCTCGGTCGCACCGGGGATGGCCGTCGCGGCGGGCCCGGAGGCACCGAAGCCCATCATGCCCGGACCCATCATCCCCGGACCCATATGTCCGCTGCCCATCACCCGCAGGCCCATCATGCCGGGAGCCATCTGCCAGCCCGCCGATGGAAGGTTGCCGAAGGCACCCGTCGTGCTGGTGATCGCGGTTCCGACGATGGCGAGGACGAGAAGCAGCCCCGAGACCAGTGCGGTGAAGCCGGCGATCCTTTGGGCATTCACCTGGACGCTCACCGCTTCGCGTCCGCGATCGCGGCTCGGCGGACGCGGAACTCCTCCGCGTCGATCTCGCCCCGCGCGAGTCGCTCCTTGAGGATCCGCATCGCCGCGCCGTGGCCGTCGTCACCACGGATCTGTCGCCCGCTCAGCGCCAGGACGAGCCAGACGATCAGCGCAATGACGAACACCCAGAACAGCAGCATCAGGAGTACGTCGCCCATTCCGAACGGCTGGCCGTACATCATTTTGTAAAGCCTCCAGTTGGCCGAAAGCCCAAACCTGGCATCGCGCGCGTCGCGACTTCGATCGCGATCCGCGTCGCCATCACGATCGACGTTACCCGGGATTTCCCTCGGACGCCGCGTCCGAGCGACCCTGCGAAGGGGGGTCGAAGGTCACATCCGCGCTGGCTGCCCGAGTGCTGTCGTAGTCGCGATCGGTAGCTCTCGTATCGTCAGACCACGAAAGGTCGATCGAATGACGACGCCCACTCGCAGGCACTGACCCGGACTCGGGTGCACGAACATCAGACGCATCGTCTCGCTTCACAGGGCGGTGAGACAGAAACACTGACCGTCCCGCTGGACGACGTCTTCTGCCCCTGCTGCCAGGACGATCTCGGTGCGGCGATCAAGCAGCTGCCGCACGTCGTCGATGCTCACGTCGACCTGGCGCACAAGGTCGCGCATGTCACCGTGCATGCGGGCATGACCGACGCAGCGACGCTGCGCAAACAGATCGAGAGCTGCAATTTCCGCAATCCCGTTCCGCTGCCGAAGGCGGAGGTCAGCTCGCACGAGTCCATGCACCATGCCGCGTCCAAGACGGCGGCCCACGGCGGGCACGAGGCGATGGGCCACGACATGTCCGATCCGCGGATGGCCGCGTCGATGGAAGCGGACATGCGCCGCCGCTTCTGGATCGCGCTCGTGCTTTCGCTCCCCGTGGTCGCGTACTCGTCCCTCGGCACGCTGCTGCTCGGCGGACGCGAGCTACCCGCACCCGTCGACCGGAACTGGATCTTGCTGGCGTTCAGCACGCCGGTCGCGCTCTGGGCGTCGAGCGTATTCCACGTCGGGGCCTGGCGCTCGATCCGTTCCGGCGTGCTGAACATGAGCGTCCTCGTCTCGCTGGGCATCCTCGTGTCGTACCTCTTCAGCCTGGGCCTCACGTTCACCGTGGGAGGCGAGACCTTCTACGAGGCTGCCGTCATGCTCGCGACGTTCCTTCTGTTCGGCCACTGGATGGAGATGAAGGCTCGGCGCGGATCTTCTGACGCCGTCCGCAAGCTCCTCGAGCTAGCGCCGAGCGAGGCGAACGTGGAGCGCGACGGCAGGATCCGTCGCATGCCTGTCTCAGAGGTGCGCGTCGGCGATGTGCTCGTTCTGCAGCCCGGCGAGCGCGTCGCCGTGGATGGCGAGGTGATCGACGGTCGGACCTCGATCGACGAGTCCATGGTCACCGGCGAGTCGATCCCGGTCGAGAAGGAGAAGGGCACGGTGGTCGTCGCCGGGACGGTGAACCAGACCGGATCCATCCGGTACCGCGCGACGAAGATCGGCGCGGACACCGCGCTCGCGCGCATCGCGCAACTCGTCGAGACCGCGCAGGCGTCGAAGCCGCCGGCGCAGCGCATCGCCGACCGGGCGGCACATTACCTGGTGATCCTCGCGGTCGGCGCGGGTGTGATCACGCTGCTCTTCTGGCTCCTCGTGGCGCGTGAGCCGCTCTTGTTCGCGCTGACCTTGGCCGTGACCGCGGTCGTGATCGCCTGTCCGGACGCGCTCGGTCTCGCGACGCCGACCGCGGTCATGGTCGCGACCGATGTCGGCGCGAAGCACGGGATCCTCTTCAAAGAGGCAGCGTCGCTCGAGCTCGCATCGAAGATCCGCTCGATCGTCTTCGACAAGACTGGGACGCTCACCGAAGGGAAGCCCCGCGTGACGGACGTCGTCGCGCTCGCACCGTTCGACGAGAACGAGCTCCTCCGTCTCGAGGCGGGCGCGGAGGCGCGTTCGGGCCATCCGCTCGCCAAGGCGTTGCTCGACGAAGTGGCCCGGCGCCGCATCGACGTGCCCGACCGCATCGAGGACTTCGAGGCGCTCGCCGGCCAAGGCGTGCGCGCTCGCGTGGAGGGCCGAGCCGTCGTGGTCGGCACGCGTCGATTGATGGATGAGCGTGGCATCACGCTGCACGCGATCGCCGACCGGGTCGACGAGCTGCTTCGTGCGGGCAAGACCCTCACCATCGTCGCCGTCGACGGAAACCTTGCCGGCGTCGTCGCAGTGCAGGACACGCCGCGTGATACCGCGAAGGCGGCAATCGCAGGACTACGGGAGCTCGACATCGAGATCGCGATGCTGACCGGCGACAACCGACAGACCGCCGAGGCGGTGGCGCGGGAGCTCGGCATAGAGCGCGTCCTCGCGGAAGTGCTGCCCGAGCACAAAGCCGAAGAGATAAAGCACCTGCAGTCAGAGGGGAAGTTCGTGGCGATGGTCGGCGATGGGATCAACGACGCGCCGGCGCTCGCTCAGGCAGATCTCGGCATCGCGATCGGGACCGGCACCGACGTCGCGGTCGAGACCGGAGACATCGTCCTGATGCGCTCGGATCCACGCGACGTCCTCGGCGCGATCCGCCTATCGAAGGCGACGGTGACGAAGATGAAGCAGAACCTCTTCTGGGCCGCGATCTACAACGTGATCGCGATCCCGGTCGCCGCGGGCGTGCTCTATCCCGCGTTCGGGATACTGCTCCGTCCGGAGTTCGGAGCCATCGCGATGAGCGCCAGCTCGATCACCGTCGTGACCAATGCGCTGCTGCTCCGGCGAAGCGAGCGCGACCTCGCCGTGTCGGGTCCTGCCCCACAGCCGCGCGCTGTCTCGGCCTAAGGGGCCGAAGGTCCCGAAGTGTTCTGACCGTCGGCCCTTCGCGGCGCTGACCGCGATGGAGACCATCGACGCAACGTGCTCCGCCGACGATTCCTGTTCTCCGCCGCATCGATCGCCCTGGCCGCATGCGCGGGCGCCACGTCGCCGAGCGCCTCCACGACGTACCGCCCGAACTCGCCGAATGCCGGACATCCGGCGCGGAACATCTGGCCCACGTTCCTGATCGGCGCGAATCCGCAGATCCGCGAGGCGTATCTCTTCGCCGCGCAGCACCCTGATCAGCTCCGATACATTCCCTGCTACTGCGGCTGCGGCGGGTCAGGACATCAGGGGAACGCCGATTGCTTCGTGCAGTCCCGCCTCACCGATGAGTGGATGATCCTCGAGCCGCACGGGGCCGCGTGCGGCACGTGCGTCGGGATCGCGCTCGACACCAAGGCGATGCTCGCGCAGGGCAAGCCGCTACGCGACATCCGCGTGGCGATCGACAAGCGCTGGTCCGCCGCTGGTCCCGGGACGCCAACGCCACTGCCGTAGCGGTCTACACTCGCCTGCCGGCGGTAGGAGAGCAGTCGATGAGCGACCAGTTGGCGACAACTGGTGCGCGGGGTGAGGGGATCGATCGCGCCGCGATAGGCGTTGGGCTCAACGCCGAGCGTCGCACGGCAAGCCGTCTGAGCGACGTTCGCGAAGCGATCTTCGGGGCGCAGGACGGCCTCGTGAGCACGCTCGCCGTCGTGAGCACCGTGAGCGGCGCGACGGAGGATCGGTTCGCCGTTCTCATCGCTGGGATCGCGACGGCGCTCGCCGGCATCTTCAGCATGGCCGCGGGCGAATACCTCTCGAGCAAGAGCCAGCGCGAGATCGCCCTCGCGGTGATCGCGGATGAGCGGGAGAAGGTCGCGCAGCACCGCGCCCAGGTCCAGGCCGAGCTCGGATACATGCTCGAGGAGGACGGCCTGCCGGCGGACGAAGCCAAGGGGGTCGCCGACACGATGGGCCGATATCCGGAGGCGCTGCTCACCGTGAAGGTCGAAAAGGAGTTCGGGGTGGCCGTCGAGGAGGCAGCCGGGTCCCCGATGCAGGGCGCCGTGGTCATGGGCGTCGCGTTCGGATTGGGTGCGCTCGCACCGATCGTGCCCTATCTCCTCCTGCCAGTGAGCGTCGCGGTGTACGTGTCGGTCGTCGCCACGGCCGCGGTGCTCTTCGCGATCGGTGTCGTGAAGACACGGTGGACGCACGCGAATCCGGTCTGGTCGGGGATCGAGATCCTTCTCTTCGGCGCATTCGCCGGCATCGCGGGCTACGTCTTCGGGAATGTCCTGCCAACGCTGCTCGGTGCTCCCGCGTTCGGCGGCTGAGCTCCACGGAAGCCCGGTGCCGTAGAGGATGTCGAAGCGCGAGTGGAGCGTCGAGGTGGACCGTCCGGCCGACGAGGTCTTGGCCTGGTGGGTCGACTTCGCGTTCCAGCTCCCGCGCCTGCGCGGAGCGACGCTTGGGATCCGAAAGGCCTCGCCAGGGCCGACGGTGCTCGGTTCGACCTTCCAGCAGCGCGTGGCAGTCCTCGGATTTGAATCGACGATGAACGCCAGGATCAGCGACTGGGATCCGCCGTATGCCGCCACGATCTCGCTGGAAGGCGGGATCGCGCGGTCGGGCACCATCCGCCTGCGAATCGTGCCGACCGCGACGGGCTCGAGGATCGTGCGGACTCTCGAGATCGAGCCGCAGGGCATCGCCCGGCTGCTGTGGCCGATCCTCTGGCCCGCGCTGATCAGGCGTGCGGACGTCGCCAATCGGAACATCAAGCGGCTCATCGAGTCCGAGCACCCCTGACGCGACGACCCAAACCGTGGCGAGCTTCTCCGTACACTCCGATCGTGCGTTTCCTCGGAAACCGCTCGAGAGTGCGAGGCATCCGGTGATGTCCTCGGTCTTCAAAACCGCTGACGGGGCGTGATACGTTCCGTGGTGGGTTCGACTCCCATGCACTCTCGCCGCGATGACGCCTAAGCGAGACGAGCTCGCCCCCGAGCTCGAGGCTGAAGGCCTCGATGAAGCCGCGCTCGTCGAGCCGGGCCGTACGTCGACGCTCGCGGCGCTGTCGTACCGCGATTTCCGTCTCTTCTGGTTCGGCCTCGTCGTCTCGAACGTCGGCACCTGGATGCAGCTCTATGGCCTGGGCTGGCTCGTCGTGCAGCTTGCGATCCGCGACGGCGTGCCGCACCTCGCTCCGCTCTACCTGGGCCTCATGGGACTATCCCGATCGATCCCCGGCCTCGTGTTCGGCCTCTTTGCTGGCGTCGTGGCGGACCGGACCGATCGCCGTCGGCTCCTGGTCGTCACGCAGGTCAGCGCGGCCGGCATCGCGGCGATCTTCTCGGTCCTCACATTCACCGATCACATCAACATCGTCGAGGTGATGCTGCTCGTCGCGATGAGCTCAGTGATCTTCTCGTTCGACGCGCCGACGCGCCAGGCGATGGTCCCGCGTCTGGTCTCCGATCGCGAGCTCATGAGCGCGATCGGGCTGAATTCGGCGGCCTTCAACGGCGCCACGCTCGTCGGTCCGCTCCTCGGCGGTCTCGTCCTCGCGCCGATCACGGTGGCGACCGGCTCGACGACGATCGGCGTCGGTGCGCTCATGGCACTGAACGTCGTGAGCTACGTCGCGATCGTGATCGCGCTCCTCCTGATGAAGCCGCAGCCGGTGGAGGACTTCGGCCGCCCCCGCCAGTCCATGTTCGCGTCGATGAAGGAAGGCGTTCGCTACGTGCGCCACGACCCGGTGCTCCGGTGGGTCGTCATCCTCGCGGCAGCGACGGCGCTGCTGGCTCGGCCCTACATCCAGCTGCTGCCGGCGGTCGCGCAGTCGCTCAGCATCGGCGCCGTCGAGCTGTCGTGGCTGCTCGCCGCGTCCGGTGCGGGCGCACTGGGCGGGGCGCTCTTCACTGCGTCCCTTGGGAACGTGCGGCGTCGTGGGCTGATACTGGTCGCCGCGATCTTCACGACAGGCATCCTGTTGATGATCTTCGCGGTGCAGCGCACGCTTCTCGGAGCGATGGTCTTCGTCGGGTTGACGAGCTACGCGGTGATGGTGTTCCTGGGGATGGCCAACACGCTCATGCAGACGCGGACGCCGGACCATCTGCGCGGGCGCGTGATGAGCGTCCAGACGATGGTCTTCATGGGTCTGATGCCCCTCGGGCAGATGCTGCTCGGATCGATCGCCACGTTCACTGGGATCGGCAACGCGTTCCTCTTCGGCGGCATCGTTGTGACGGCGCTCGCCGCGTACGCGGCGCTTCGCCAGGTGGCGCTGCGCGAGGCGATCGCCACGCCGCGTCCCAGAGTCGTCGCGCGCTCGGGATAGCTAGGCGAGCGCGACGATCGCGACGGTCGTGTGAGCACGCACCGCCTTCGCGAGGTGCTGGTCCGCCGTGACGAGGGATGTTTCCAGCGCTTCCGCCAAAGCGACGTAGATCGCGTCGTACGCGCTGAAGTTCTTGCGTAGCTGCCACGCGCGCTCGACGAGCGGGATCGTGGGGTAGCGTGCGATCGGCATGACCGACAGGTCGACCACGGCTTTGGCTGAACGCTCCGCGGCCAGCTCATGACGGCCTTCGAGCCGTCGCAACGCGTGGAGCACCTCTGCGTTCAGAAGGTCGGGCGCCGCAGCGCGCTCGGATGCGCCGAACATGTGTCGCTCCGCCTGCTCGGCAAGCGGAAGCTGCAGGAGAACGCGCAGTACCGCGGAAGCGTCGACGACGCTCAGCCGCGACCTTCACGATGGCGGCGAATGATGGCCTCGGGACTTTCGCGGAGCGTCACGGGTGTTCGTTCGCGAAGGCGAGCACGAACCTCCTCGGGACTGGGGAGGGCAGCGATGCGTGCGAGCTCCGCGCGCAGATATTCGGAAAGCGACGTGCCCGACTGCGCGGCACGTGCTTTCAGGGTCCGGTGCACGTCCTCAGGTACGTCACGCACTTGCACGAGCTTTCCCATCGTTTGATGATGCTAACATGCGGTTTGCATACACCTCTTTATTCCTCGAAGATCCTCGATTTTTTGCGCACTCTTGACAGCCCACCCCGGCCTCCGTACGTTCTAGAACATACGTTCTAACAGCCAGAGGGAGTGGCCAGGCTCCAGCTGGCGCGGAACACAAGGGGAGCGCGCCGTGGGAGCTACCGCCCTGGCCGAAGCCATCACGCGCATCGAGACCAAATACGGTACGCGCGCGGTCGCCCGCGGGGACGTTGCCGAGCGCCGCGATGCCGAGCGCCGTATCGCGTCGGGCACCTCGCTCGACCACGTGACCGGTGGCGGCATCCGCGCGGGCGAGCCGCTCGCGTTCGTGGGTCCGGCGACCGCGGGCAAGCTCGCGCTCGCGATGCGCGTCGCGGCCGCGGCGCAGCGCGACGGCGGGATGGTCGCGTGGATCGACCCGTCCGCGTCGCTCGATCCGCTCGCGGCGTCGCGCGCCGGCATGGATCTCGACCGCGTCGTCGTCGTACGCGCCACCGACGCGTACGAGGTGCTCCTCGCGGGCTCAGCCGCGCTGCGCAGCGAAGGCTTTCGCCTCGTCGTCGTGGACCTCGGTCCGTCATTCGCGTCGCGGTGCGTCGTGGACGACGTCGCGCCGCTGCTGCCCGTCGTCCGTGGCTCGCCCGCGGCGCTTCTCGTCGTCGCCGAGGAGCGGGGAAGCCGTGTCGCGCTCCCGACCGTGCGTGTCGAGCCGGTCGGCTGGATGACGCGGTTCGGCCGCACGGTGGGCTGGTCGTTCGCCGCGGGCGCGTCGTCGAGCCATGGCCACGCGCTCTTCTGCGTGAACGCGCTCACAGTCGAGCCGAGCGATCTCGGGATGCGCGCCGACCTTACGGAGGCCACGGCGTGATCGCGGCCGTCATCGTCCGCGACGCGAGCGAGACGCTTCATGCCCGCGTTCTCATCACGCTGCGGGCGATGCTTCCGCACGTAGGCGTGGTCATGCGTGGTGCGTACGCGTGCGATCTCGCCGGCACCGAGCGCGTGCTGGGTGCGCCCGCGCACGTCGCGCGTCGCATCGCTGAGCGTGTCGGTCGGCTCGGCACGCCGGCATCGGTCGGCGTGGCAGCCACGCCCTTCGTAGCGCGGATCGCGGCCGAGCGCACCGCGGCCGGCGAGACGCGTCTGGTGACGGATGGACGCGACTACCTCGCTCCGCTTCCGCTCAGCGTGCTGCCCATCGACGCGACGCTCGTCGACGAGCTCGCGCTGCTCGGCCTGCGCAGCGTGGGAGAGTTCGCGTCGCTCCCGCGCGGCGCGGTGTTCGATCGCTTCGGAGGCGGTGCCGCGCGCGCACACGCGCTCGCGCGTGCCGAAGACGAGGAACGGCTGCCGGCCGCGCCGCCGCCGCGTCGCATCCGCGCGCGTCGCGTGTGGGAGGAGCCGATGCCATCGCGCGAGCAGCTCGTCTTCGCGCTGCGCACCGCGCTGGACGAGGTCGCCGCGGCGCTCGCAGCCGACGGGCTCGCGGCCCTGCGCATCGCGGTTCGCCTCGAGCGCGAGGACGCCGGGCCGCTGCGTCTCGAGCGCGCGATCCTCCCACCGACGCGTGAGGCCGCCGCGCTGCTGCGGTCGGTGCGCTGGGCGCTCGAAGAGCGGGCGCACATCGGCCGCGTCATCTCGTGTGCGGTCGACGTGCTCGAGGTCGAGGCCGCGCGCGGCAGGCAGATCGGGCTTTTTGCCCCCGACGGCGCGCGCCACGAGGAGGCCATCGCCAGCGCGCGCTACCTGCGCGAGCGACTCGGTCCGGGGCGCGTGCTGCGGGCGCGCGTCGCCGACGCCGACGCGCGATTGCCGGAACGCGCCGCGGAATGGGAGGAGGCGATCTCATGAGGCTGTTCGCCGAGCCGATCCCCGCGCGGCTGGCATGGGAGGAGGGCGAGCTCACGACGATGCAGATCGCCGGGCGCCGCTTCGTCGTCGTGGAGGTCATGCGCCGCTGGCGCGTCGAAGCGGACTGGTGGAAGGGCGGACCCGCACGCGACTACCTCACGCTGCGGACCGCCGACGGCATGGTCTGCGACGTGTACACCGATCGCGGCTCGGGCGCGTCCTGGCTGCAGCGGGTGATGGATTGACCGGGCTACATGCGGCGCAGCGCGAGCGCGACGACGGCACGGTCGCGGCCGAGCCGCTTCGCCCACGACGAGCCGGACGCGTCGACGTCCCCCCGCGTCGCCGCGCGGCACTCGAGCAGGTCGAACCCCGCGCGGGCATAGGCGGGCGCATTCGCCACGAGCGTCTTCGGATGCGCGGTGGCGAGGCCGCTCGCGCGGTCGCGCGGCTCGACCGACAGCAGCGCGTGGAGCGGCGCTCCGCATTTGGCCAGTCGCGCGAGCGGGCCGAGCACGGCGTCGTCGGCGCGGACCAGTCCACGGAGCAGCGAGCCCCATGGGAAGTTCACCGTGACCACGTCCGCACGACGATCGAGTTCGGATGGCAGCTGCTCGATCGCCGCGACGACGAACAGCGCGTTCGGTACGCGACGGCGGAGCGCGATGCGCGCTCCGTCGCGCAGCATGTCCATGCTCGCGTCAAGAGCGATCGCGAACGTGGCCGGGTTCCTACGCGCGAGGCGAATTGACGCTCGCCCGTCGCCCGCGCCGACGTCGACGGCGACACGGGCGAATGCCGAGCTCAGTCGGTCGAGTTAACCGACGTCCACCTCGGTGAGTCGTCGCCCGATGAGGATGCGCATGACGCAAGATGGTAGCGCGCGGCGAGATGGGCTAGGACCATCTTCTCATCGGCGTAACGGCGCCCGATCGTGCCAGTTGAGCCACGAAGATGCGCAAGCTCGTGAGTGCGATCGCGGTCGCCGCGCTCGTCTTGGCGTCGTCCGGCAGCGCCGTCTTCGCTGCGGGACTCGTCGCGACGTATCCGGTGGGCATCGAGCCGTGGGGTGTCGCCGTCGATCCGGTCGGTGGCCGCGTGTACGTCGCGAACAGCCGGCCCGATCCGGCCGGAAACACCTTCGTCTCGGTCGTCGATCCGGCATCCGCCGCGGTATCGCGCATCCCGACGTCCGAGGTTTCCGCCGTCGTCGCGATCGATCCGTCGCTGCGTCGCCTGTACATAACGCAAGGCGACGGCGCGCTGCTGGTCGTGGATCTCGACACGGCGCAGACCGTGACGCGCGTACCGAGCGTCGCGCTGCTTGGCCTCGCGGTCGATACGAGCGCGCACCGCGTGTACAGCACGACCTCCACGAACGTGTTCGCGATCGACGGAGTGACGAACACGGTCGTCGCCTCGAATTTCGCGACGGCGGATGCCGGGCTCCGAACGATCGCCCTCGACGCGACCACGCACCGCGTCTACCTGCTGAACCTGCGCCAGGGCTCGCCGAGCGTGGACGTCCTCGACGACGGAGATCTGCACTTCGTCGGTCGTGTAGCCCTACCGGATCTGCCGTGGGCGGGGCTCGCCGTCGACCCAGCGCGCCAGCTCGTTTACGTCACGGGATTCATCAATACCGGAACGTCGTTCCCGGGCTACCTGCACGTCGTCGACGCGGCGACGCTGCAGATCACGAGTTCGATCCGCGTGGGCGACTATCCCATCGGTATCACGCGTGACGCGGTCGCGCACCGTCTCTACGTCACGAACCTCGTGAGCCAAGACATCTCGGTCGTCGATGATCAGACGCTTGCGGTCGTCTCGACGATCCCGTTGCCCTGGCAGCCCTCGCTTTCGGCGCTTCATCCCGATGGCCGCCTCTATGTGAGCGGCTATTCATCGCAGGTCCTTGGTGCCGTCGATCTGTCGCAGGCGCAGAACAACGCACCGGTCGTCGACAGCGTGCGGCTCGACCCATCGGCCCCGGTCACGAACGATGTGTTGCGCGCGGTCGTGTCGGCGCATGATCCCGACGGCGACGCGCTGACGTATGCGTTCACGTGGAAGGTGAACGGCACGGTGCGCCGCACGGCCAGCGGCGCGAGCGCCGCGGACAGCTTCGATCTGTCGATCGCTGGCAACGGTGATCGCGGCGACACGATCACGGTCGAGGTCACCGTGTCGGATGGCAGGCTCCAGACCGCGGCCGGCGCGACCGCGCTGGTCGCGAACTCGACGCCCCAGGTGAGCGTCTCCTTGAACACCACCACTCCGACGATTCGCGACGTTCTCGTCGCAACCGCCATTGGGACGGACGCCGATGGAGATGGCCTCACGTACACGTATACGTGGTCGGTGAACGCGAATGTGAAGCGCACCGTCACCACGACGGCGACGAGCGATAGCTTCGATATCCACACGTACGAGATCGAAAAGGGCGACGTTGTCGTGGTGCGTGTCGTCGCCAGCGATGGCAGCGCGTTCTCGAGCACCGCGAGCGCCGCGGCTACTGTCACACCCGGGAAGCATTGATCCCCGCCACCGCGCCGCGCCGATAATCTCCGCGCGGTGACGACGGGCGTCGCCGATCTTCGCGTGCCTCTACTGAACAGCGGCTAAGCGTCATCTGTGTCTACCGTCCCGCCTCCTCGCCGTGATAGAACATACGTTCGAACACGGTCTCAGCAAAGGGGAGCGCGCGGTGGCCGATGGATACGTCGAGCTGCATACGCACTCGAGCTATTCGTTCCTCGACGGGGCGTCCGATGTAGAGGACCTGGTCGACGCGGCGGTCGAGCGCGGCATGGACGCGCTCGCGCTCACCGACACGAACGGCCTCTACGGCGCGGTGCGCTTCTGGAACGCGGCGAAGGACGCCGGCATCAAGCCGATCTGGGGCGTCGAGCTGCGGACGCTCGACTTCGGCCACCTCGTGCTCATCGCGCGTGACCGCATCGGCTGGCGGAGCCTCTGCCGCACGGTGAGCGCGGCGCAGCTCGCAGGCGAGAAGACGAAGCCGCGCGCGACGCTCGCGCTCGTCGCCGAGAACGCCGAGGGTCTTTTCGCGCTCACCGGCTGCGCCCACGGCGCGGTGCAGCGCGCGATGCGCGCGGGCGACGCCGACGCGGCGCGGGACGCGCTCGCGCGTCTCGCCGCGATCTTCGGCGAGCGCTGCTTCGTCGAGCTCTCCGATCACCTGGATCCGGACGACCCCGCGCTCTGCGACGCGCTGGCGCAGCTCGCGTCGGAGCAGGGCCTGGGGGCGGTCGTCACGAACAACGTCCACTACGCGCGGCGCGAGGGACGGCGGCTGCACGACGTGCTGCGCTGCATCGACCTCGGCGTCACGCTCGACGACGCCGGGAACCGTCTCAAGCCGAACGGCGAGTACTGGCTCAAGGACGAGGCGATCCTGCGCCAGCGCCTGGGCCGTCACGCCGAGGCGTTCGCGAACGCCCGCGCCATTGCCGACGCATGCACGCTCGACCTCGAGACGATCGGACCAGGCGGCGGACGCGCCATGGTCGGACAGGACCGCCTCCCGGGCTTCCCGGTGCCCGAGGGCCACACCGCTTTCTCCTATCTCTACGTGCTCTGTCAGGAGGGGGCGCGGGAGAAGTACGGGCTCATGACGCCGGCGGTCTCGCGGCAGCTGGCCCACGAGCTCGACGTGATCAACAGGTGCGGCCTCGCGGAGTTCTTCCTCATCAACTGGGACATCGTCCGGTTCTGCAAGGAGCACCGGATCCCCGCGCAGGGCCGCGGCTCCGCCGCCGACTCGATCGTCGCGTTCGTGCTCGACATCACCAAGGTCGATCCGATCGAGCACGACCTGCTCTTCGAGCGGTTCCTCACCGAGGACAGCCGCACGATGCCGGACATCGACCTCGACATCGCGACGAACGACCGCGAGGAGGTCATCCAGTACGTCTACAAGAAGTACGGCGAACGCTACGCGGCGATGGTCTGCAATGTCGTGACCTATCGCGCGCGATCCGCGAGCCGCGAGATCGCGAAGGCGCTCGGCTTTCGCGACGATACGGTCGATCGGATGGCGAAGTCGATCGACCAGTACAACGTGGATCCGCGCTCGCGCCCGAGCGCGGCGATGCATCCCGCGTACAAGCACCCCAACCGCGAGGCCGAGCACGGCTGGGAGGGCGCAAAGCCCGTCGGTGACGCGCTCCAGGAGCTGGCCGACACGATGGACGAGCAGGAGCGCGCGCGCTTCCCACTCTTCCAGGAGCTGACGCTCGCGATCGCCGACTTCCCGCGCCACCTTTCGATCCACAACGGGGGCATGCTCATCACCGCGCAGCCGCTCGTGGATACCGTGCCCATCGAGCGCGCCACGATGCCCGACCGCAACGTGGTGCAGTTCGACAAGCGCGACGTCGAAGACCTCGGCCTCGTGAAAATGGACCTCCTCGGGTTGCGCACGCTCTCGCTGGTGAAGGATGCCGTCGCCGACATCGAGTCGCGGCACGACGAGCGCCTCGAGCTCGGCACGCTGCCGCTCGACGACGAGGCGGTTTATGACCTCATCTGCGAGGTCGACACCATCGGGCTTTTCCAGGTGGAGAGTCGTGCACAGGCGCAGGCACTGCCGCGGGTGCGGCCGCGCTGTTTCGCCGACATCGTCGTCGAGGTCGCGATCATCCGGCCCGGCCCGCTGCAGGGGAACATGGTGAACCCCTACATCCGCCGCCGGCAGGGCAAGGAGCCGGTGAGCTACGCGCATCCGCTTCTCGAGCCGATCCTCAAGGAGACGCTCGGCGTGATCCTCTTCCAGGAGCAGATCCTGCGCGTCGCGATGGCCGTCGCCGGCTTCTCCGCGAACGACGCCGATAGGCTGCGCCGCGCGATGAGCCGCGCGCGCTCGTCCGCCGACATGGAGACGCTGCGCGGGCCATTCGTCGAGGGCGCGCGCGGCAAGGGCGTGAGCAACGACGTCGCCAACGAGATCTTCCGTCAGATCGCCGCGTTCGCCGAGTTCGGATTCTGTAAGAGCCACGCCGCCGCCTTCGCGCTGACCGCGTACCACACGGCGCATCTCAAGCTGTACTACCCGGCCGAGTTCTACGTCGCGCTCCTGAACAACCAACCGATGGGCTTCTACTCGCCGGCCGTCATCGCCGGAGATGCGAAGCGCCATGGCATCGCCATCCTCCGCGTCGACGTGAACGCGTCATTTGCGAAGGCTGTCGTTGAGTCGCGTGATGTCTCGGGCCGGACTGTCCTCGCTGGCGAAACGGGCTTGTCCGGGCCTGGCACAGGCCCGGACAACCTCGACTCGCGCTCGGACAGTCCGCCCCGTGACTTCTCACGGACCATCTCTGCTCATCGCAAATGCCGTTCGCACGACGTCCGTCTCGGCCTCGAATCAGTCAAAGGACTCGGTGAGTCTGAAGCCAAGGCGATCGTTCGCGAGCGCGAGCTCGGCGGTCCGTTCACGGACTTCGACCAGTTCGCGCGGCGCGTGGGATTGAAGGAGGAGGCGCTGCGAAATCTCGCGCTCGTCGGCGGCTTCGATGCGTTCGGCGAGTCGCGGCGCGCTCTCCTGTGGCGCGCGCGCGACGCGCACCGGACGTCGCCAGCGTTCACGAGACCGGCCCTGGCGCTCCCGGCGTCACGCCCGCCCGCGCTCCCGGAGCTCACCGAGCAGGAGCGTGTCGCGCTGGATTACCGCATCACAGGCATCCCGACAGGGCCGCAGATCATGCGGTTCTACCGCGCGGATCTGGACCGTCAAAAGGTGCTCACCGCGGCGGCGCTCGCGGAGGGGCGACACGGCGCGCTTGTTCGCGTCGCCGGCGCCATCGTCGTGAAGCAGCATCCCGAGACGGCGAAGGGGCACGTGTTCCTCTCGCTCGAGGACGAGACGGGGATGGCGAACGTCATCATCCGTCCAGCGACGTATCGGAAACATAAACGCGTACTTGACGAGAACGCCGCCGTCGTCGTGACCGGCACGCTCCAGACCGTGGACGGCGTCGTCTCCGTGCTGGCGTCACGCCTCGACGGTCTCGCCCTCTTTGTAAAGATCGCGGCCCGCGAGTGGCAATGAAAAGGCGCGGGTATCGGTCGGCGGTCAAACCGGTAGCACCAGCCCCAACGCACCTTGTTAGCGCAGGTGACTCCGGGTCAGACTCCTAGACGACAGCAAGGAAGCAGGCGAGACGGTAGCCTGCCTACCCGGCGGGTTTGCGACGCAGGAGTGGGGATTTGGACGAAGTGACGAACGGTCGAGCAGAGGATCTGCTCGACTCGATATTCCGTGTGGCCACGGAGCTGGTGCGCGGCGAGCGCATGTCCCTGCTGCTGCGGGACGATGAGACGCGCGACTTCGTCGTGGCTCACGCGGTAGGGCTGGCGGAGGAAGTCCGTCGCCAGGTCCGCGTGCGATCCGGCGAGGGCGTCGCCGGGCGCGTCCTCGCATCGAAGCGCCCCGTCCTGGTCCGTGGCGGCGAGACGCCCTTCATCGCGGGTGGCAGTCAATATCGTTCCGACTCCTTCGTCTCGGTGCCGATCATGGTCGACGACGACGCGCGCGGCGTCCTGAGCGTCACCGACCGAAACGACGGCCAGCCCTTCGAAGAATCGGACCTCGCGACGCTCGAGCTGCTCGCGAGCCACATCGGCGCGTGCCTGGTGCAGCAGGAGCAGGGCGAAGCGCTTCAGCGCATGGCGGAGACCGATCCGCTTACCTGGCTGTTCAACCGCCGGCACTTCGACAAGCGGCTCGAGGCCGAGACCAACCGCGCGCTGCGCGCCGAGCATCTGCTCGCGCTGCTCATGATCGACGTCGACAAGTTCAAGACGATCAATGACCGATTCGGACATCGCGTCGGCGATCAGGTGCTGAAGGCGGTCGCGTCGTCGATCAAGCAGGCGGTGCGCCTGTACGACATCCCGACGCGCTACGGCGGCGACGAGTTCGCGATCATCCTGCCCGAGGCCGACACCGACGTCGCCTCGCGCGTTGCCCGCCGCATCCTGGAGAAGGCCGAGGTCGCATCGCTTCCGGGCGAGCTCCGCGATGCCGGCATGGGTCTCGGTCTATCGATCGGTGCCGCGACGTTCCCGAGGCCCGCGGGCGAAGTGAACGCCCTGGTGGAGGCAGCGGACACCGCGATGTACCGCGCGAAGCAGGCGGGTGGCGGGCTCCGCGTGTGGGAGCATTCCTTCGCCGAGGGTCCGCGCGGCGCTATGCGCACGTCTCGTGCGGTGCTCCCGCCCGCGCCCTACCTGGCGGATCCGGCGCGGCTCGCGACGCGCGAGCTTCAGGCGTTCATCCCAGCTGCGCTCGCTTCCGAGTGGAACGCCGTCGTTGTCGGCCGCGATGGTCACGTGTTGACCGTCGCGCTGCCCGCGCCGAACGCCGGAGCCGTCGACGTGATCTCCAAGATGACCGGCTTCGCGATCTACCCCGTGTTCAGCAACAGCACCGATCTCGAAGCGACGAGGCGCCGGCTCTCTACGCCGTAGCGACGCGGCGCAGTCGTGCGCGCGGCGGCGGGTGACGGGGCGAGGCCCGAGACCCCGGCAGGACCCGCGCCGCCGCCGTGGGCGTCTGCGGCGCTAGCTCGCTCCGGTCTTGGGGCGAGCTTCATCGCGCTGAACACCGCCATCCGCTCCCCTAAAGAGGTAGCCGACGCCCGGGACGGTCTGGATCACATCGCGCTGCTTGCCGTCCTGCGTCAGTTTTCGACGCAAGCGGCTCACGTTCAGCTTCACGAGATCGCCGCCGACGTCGGCGTCGTAGCCCCACACGCCTTCGAGGATCTCCTCCTGCGTGAGCACCCGGCCGGGATTGGCCATGAAGTGCCGCAGCAGCTTGAACTCCGTGGGCGAGAGATGCACCGGTACGTCGGCGGTGGTCACGGCGTGCGTCGCTTCATCGAGCACGAGATCGCCGGTGCGGTACACGACCGGGGCCGGGCGACCGCGCGTGCGCACCGAGCGGCGGAGGATCGCCTTCACGCGGGCGACGAGCTCCTTCGGGCGGAACGGCTTGGTGATGTAGTCATCGGCGCCGAGCTGCAGGCCGCGCAGCACGTCGCTCTCGTCCTGGCGCGCCGACAGCAGGAGCACCGAAACGTGCTCGTCGACGTGCCTGATGCGCTCGAGGACGACGAAGCCGGTCAGCTTCGGTAGGTTGATGTCCAGCACCACCAGGTCGGGCCGTTCGCGGCCGACCGCCTCTACGGCGGACTCGCCGTCGTACGCACGTACGACGTCGTAGCCCTCCCGGCGCAGCGCGTAATCCAAGAGTTCAACGAGATCGCGGTCGTCATCGACGACCAAGAGCTTCAAGGGGCGCCCGCCTCCTCCGCTAGCTGTCGGGCCTTTGGGAGCGTGAAGTGTACCGAAGTGCCGCGCCCGACCTCACTCTCGACCTCGATCTCGCCGCCATGTGCGTGCACGATCGCGCGGCAGATCGTCAGGCCCAGGCCGATGCCGCCGGCCTGATCGCGCACCTCGCGCGAGCGGAAGAAACGCTGGAACAGCCGCGCTCGCTCGTCCTCGGGGATGCCCGGCCCCTCGTCGGAGACCGTCACGCGCACGAAGCCATCGCGGGTGGCGGTCGCGACGGTGACCGTCGTGGCCTCCGGCGAGTACTTGCTCGCGTTGGCGATGAGGTTCGCGAAGACCTGCGACGTGCGGCGCGGATCGGCGAGGACGCGATCTGCCTCCGGGCCGAGGCGCGTCACAAGGCGCTGGCGCCGGGAATCGAGGAGCGGCTCGACGAACAGCATCGCCTCGTGCAGGCAGCCGCGGACGCTGGTCGGGACTGCGCGCACCTGGAACGTTCCGGCCTCGATGCTTCCGGCATCGAGCAGGTTCTCGACGAGGATCTCGAGCCGAGACGCGCTCCGGCGCAGCGTGGACACCATCGTGGCAAGCTGCTCGCGCCGCATCGACAGCGCGTCCTCCACCAGGAGGTCGAGCGTCGCCGACAGCGCCGCGATCGGCGTGCGCAGCTCGTGCGCGACCTGCAGGAGGAAGTCTTCCTTCAGCCGGAGCAGCTCCGCCTGCGCGGTGACGTCGCGGACGGTGTGCAACACACCGCGCTCGCCGATCGAGGTGCTCACGATCTCGAGCACGCCCATGCGATCTTCGCGCGGGAACCACGTCCGTCTGACCCGATGGCCTTCCGATTCCTGGACCGGCGTCGCGCCGGTGACGAGGAGCAGGTCCTCGAATTGCCGGCCCTCGAGCACGTCCTCGCCCAGCACGCGGAACGCGGCGGGGTTCGCGCTCACGATGTATCCGTCGGGATCGGCGAGCAGGATCCCGTCCGCGAGCGCGACGAATGCGTCCTGCACCGCCAGGCGCTCCAGCGCCTGGTCGTCGGTGCGACGCCCCGGCGAGCGTCTGCGCTCGACGCGGTCGCTCACTTCGACGGGATTCGCAGGCGCACGCGCGTTCCCTGTCCGGGACTCGAATCGAGGGAGAGCTGGGCGCCGATGAGGCGCGCCGACTCGCGCATCTGGAGAAGCCCGAGGCTGCCGCGCGACGTGTACGCGGACAGCACGGCGGCGACGTCGAAGCCCTTGCCGTTGTCCTCGACGATCGCGATCACCGCTCCGTCCTCGTCGTACACGTCGATCGCGACCTGGCCCGCGCGGCCGGTCTTGATCGCGTTGTTCGCGGCCTCGCGCAAGACGGTGAACGCGCCTGCCTCCACCTCGGCGGGCAGCCGACGCTTGCTATCGACGCGGCGCGCGAGGACCTTCGAGCCGTTCATCCCATCGATCCGTTGCGCGAGCGCCGTGACCGCGGCGGGCAGTCCGCCATCCTCGAGCGCGAGCGGGCGCAACGCGAAGAGGATGTCGCGCAGACCCTGCTGCGAGTCGATGAGCCGCTGCCGGAGCACGGCGAGCTCCGCAAGCGCGGCCTCGAGGTCATCTCTCGCGCGCTTGGTCGCGATCTCGATGCCGATCGCCGCATTCGCGAGCGTCTGCGCAACGCCGTCGTGCAGATCCCGCGCGAGGCGGTGACGCTCTTCCTCCGCCACGCGAACGACGCGCAGCCGCTCGGCGGCCAGCTCCTCGGAGAGCTGCACGTACTCGAGCGCGATGCCCGCGGAGCCGGCGAGCGACTGGATGAAGCGCTCGCTCTCCGCGTGAAACGCACCGTCGTTGTGATTCACCGCTTGCAGCACGCCGAGGCGTCGGCGGTCGCGTGAATCGATGGGCGCGACGAGGATCGAGCGTGTCCGATAGCCGGTACGCGCGTCGACGCTCGGGTCGAATCGGGGGTCGTCGTACGGCGCATCGATGCGGAGGAGCTGTCCGGAGCGCGCAACCTCCGCCGCGAGACTGCGGCCGTCGAGCGGCAGACGTATCTCGCGCACCTCGGCCTCCGTGAGCACGCGCGACCAGAGCTCGTTCCTGTTCGGGTCGGTGACGAACAGTGTCGCGCGCTCGCATTCGAGCATCGTTGTCGCCGTTTCGACGATCCTCGTGAGCACCCGATCGATGTTCGTCTCGAGCGCGAGGTCCTGCTGCAGGCGCAGCAGCGTCTCCAGCTGCGTCGACAGGTCCGTCACTGTCATGCGAGGCCGATGCTAGTGCCTCAGCCCGCGGTGCGGCCCTCTGCGATGGCGCGAACCGTGTCGAGCGTGTCGATCTCGTCGACCGGCTTGTCGGGACGCAGACGCGCGATACGCGGGAAACGCATCGCATAGCCGGAGTCGTGCCGATCGCTCTCCTGGATCTGGTCGAACGCGACCTCGATCACCGTGTCGGGTCGGACGATGCGCATGCGTCCGAAGTCCTCGATCGTCGTCGTGAGGAAGTGCTCGGTCATCTCCGCGATCTCCTTGTCGGTGAGGCCCGAGTACGCCTTCCCGACGTTCCGCAGTCGATCTCCGTCGCGGACAGCGAAGGTGTAATCGGAGAGCACGCCGCGGCGCTTGCCGTGTCCCCACTCGACGGCGGTTACTACGACGTCGAGCGTCCGGAGCGCGCGCTTCACCTTCAGCCAGTCCATCCCACGTCGCCCCGGCCGGTAGGGCGAGCGGGGATCTTTGACCATGAGCCCTTCGTTCCCTCGCTCGCGCGATGCGAGGAACTCGCGATCCAGCGCGGCGACCAGATCCTCGCCGCTGGCATCGAGGATGGTCTGCCGCGCGAAGCGGAGCGGCGGCGCGAACGGGAGCTCGCGTAGGACGCGTTGCCGCTCGGAGAGCGGCAGATCCAGGAGCGCCTCGCCGTCACGCTCGAGGATGTCGAACACCACGAGCGAGGCGGGTAGGCGCTCGCGCATCTCGCTCGATACGTCCTTGCGGCCGAGGCGGTGCTGGAAGCGCGTGAACGGTACTGCGCGCTCGCCCTCGAACGCGAGGATTTCCGCGTCCAGTACGAAGGTTCCCGGGATCGCGCGCAGCGCGTCGAGCAGCTCCGGGTAGCGACCGGTAACGCGATCGAGGGTGCGCGAGTACAGCTCGAGCCGGTCGTCGGCCTTGTGCACCTGCGCCCGCACCCCGTCGTACTTGTCCTCGACGACGTACGGCGGCGGAAACCGCGCGCCGACCTCCGCGAGGTCGAGTACCGGCGTCGCGAGCATCATCCCGATCGGGCTGAAGTGGGCGAGGCTGGGCTCGTCCAGCGTGCCGTGGCGCGCGCGCAGGGCAGCCTCGCCGATGTCGCCGGTGAGCATGTTGGCGCGCGCGACGGCCTCGCGCGGCCGGCCGAAGGCCCGCGCGACGGCGTCCTCGAGCAGTCCCTCGCGGAGCCCGATCCGCGTCTCGCCGGCGACGACCTTCACGATGTAGCGCGCCTCTCCCGCATCCGCGCGGCGCAACAGCCCGCGCAGGAGATCGCGCTTCTTCTGGGTTCCGCGTATCGCGGCGATGGCGTCGAAGATCGACGCGACGTCCTGCAACGTGAGCGGAGCGTCCTGACGCGGCGAGCCCTCGATGAGCTCGGCCGCCACGTCGCCGAGGTCGGCATGCCGTTGGTAGCTCTCACGCATGTCGTCGGCGGTCTTGCCGGACCGCTCCAGCAGCACATCGGCGAGGGCGCTCCAGCCAACGGAGAGCACGCGCTCGTCCTTCCGCGGGAACGGCGCGCCGGCCAGCAGCCGCGCGGCGATGACGAGATCCTGGTCGTCGAGCCCGCTCAAGTAGCGTGCCAGCGCCGCGTGCTTCTCCAGCTTCTTGGTCGTGGCGCGCACGGCATCGGCCGTGCTGACCCAATCGACGAAGCGGCCGCTCAACGCGACCGCCAGGAGGTGCGTATGGGTCTCATCGAGCTGCTCGTCGTCGTGCTGCTGCTGCTCTGGCTCTTCGGATACTTCGGCCGCGGCCGCTGGTACGCGCGAGGGCCCGCCGTCACCGGAGCCTGGTACAGCGGCGGATGGATACACACGCTGCTCGTCATTGTGGTCATCCTCGTGATCCTTCGGCTGCTCGGCATCGCCTAGCGCCGGACCGCGCGGCGCCGGGCGGCTAGAGTCGCGACATGCAACGCGCACCGCACGGCGACCGCATGGCGCACGTCCCATACGGCCACGGCGAGCTCGAGTTCATGCTGCAGTCATGGTTCGACATGGACGTCGTCGAGTCCGGTATGGCGGACCCGGTCGATGATCTCGACGCGGCCGCGCGGGCGGCGCTGCGACACCCGCGCGGCTCCGACGCGCTCGCGAAGCTGGCGCGCGACGCGGTCGCGCGCAAGAGCGACGCGACGGCGGTCATCGCTGTCACCGATCTCACGCGCGCGTGCCCCGACGGCGCGCTCGTGCCGCCTCTTGTCGACGAGCTGAACGCCGGCGGCATCGCCGACGCGCGGATCACCGTCATCGTCGCCGTCGGATTGCACCGGGCGACGACCGACGCGGAGAAGCGCGAGAAGCTGGGTGCGGTCGTCGATCGTGTTCGCGTGATCGACTCGGATGGGCGCGATCCGGCGAAGTGGGCCGACCTCGGGTCGATCCCCCCGTACGGCGTCCCCGGCTTCACGCAGAAGATCGTCAAGAACGCCGACCTCGTGGTCGCGACAGGCATCGTCGAGCCGCATCAGTACGCCGGCTGGTCGGGCGGTCGCAAGACGATCGCGATCGGCTGCTGCGGCGAGCCCGTCATCACTGCGACGCACGGCATGCGGTTCCTCGAGGATCCCGGCGTGCGCCTCGCGAAGATCGAGGGCAACCCGTTCCATCAGACCATCACCGAGATCGCGCGCCGGGCGGGCCTGCGCTTCTGCCTCAACGTCGTCACCGACGATCGCGAGCGCGTGGTCGCCGTGGCCGCGGGCGCGCCCGACGATGTGCTCGCGGAGCTGGTGCGCGTCGCGGAACGCTTGTACACGCGCACGATCCCGAAGCAATACGACATCGTCATCGCTGGCGTCGGCAAGCCGAAGGACGTGAACCTTTACCAGGCGTCGCGCGCCGCGACGTACCTGCGCTTCGCGCCCACACCCGTCGTGCGTGAGGGCGGCGCGATCATCATCCCGGCGCAGCTCGATGAGGGCGCGGGCGAAGGAGCGGGTGAGCAGCGATTCCTCGCGGCGCTTGAGCGCGCGGAGTCACCGGCCGCCGTCGTCGACGCCGCGCGCCGCCACTTCGAGGGAGGTGAGCAGCGCTCGGTCATGGTCGCGCTGACGCTGCAGCACTGCATGCTCATCGTCGCGGCGTCCGAGTCACCCGAGGTCGTGCGCCTGGCGAAGCTGCGCGCCGCCGTTGACGTGGAGGAGGCGCTGGACATCGCATACGAGCACATCGGCCGCCCACAGCGCGCCTCCGTGTTATTGGTCCCGCGCGCGATCCACACGCTGCCCGTGGTGCGGCCGCCGATCGCGGCTTAGGCGAACGTCGCCTAGGCGGGCGCGCGCTCCCCGAACCGCCCCCAGCTGACGAACTCGGTCGTGGGTTTGCGGCCGATCGACGGGAGAACGGCGACAATGCCGGGCATGCTGCTGACTCGTCGCGCGTTCTCGTCCGCGGGATACCCGAGCGCGACTGTCTGCCGCAGCCAGCGCTCGGCCGGGATCCCGAGCAGCTCCTTCGCCCTGCGCACGTTGTCGTCGGGGAAGATCGATGCGATGCACGAGCCGATACCGTGCGCCCACGCGGCCAGCATCAGCCGCTCCGCGAGACGGCCAGAGTCGAACGCGTTGTTCGCGCTGTCCATGACCAGCACCAGCCCGACCTGCGCCGTGGCCAGGTGGGACGCGAACTGCCCGAGCGCCGAGATCTTTCGCAGCATCGCCGGGTCGCGTACGACGACGATCTCCCAGGGCTGCGTGTTCTTCGAAGAGCCCGTTCGACGACCGACCTCGAGGACGTCGAGGAGCGCATCGTCCGGGATCGGCCGATCGGCAAAGCGTCGCACCGCGCGCAGCGTGCGAAGCAGGCGGGTCGGAGAGCGGTGTGCGGTCTGTCGTGACACATCTGGCATCGCCGCGGCATTGTGGCATGTCACTCGCTAGAGTCCCGGCGTGGGTTGCTGCCTCGGCGGATGCCTCCGTCTCATCTTTTTCCAGATCTGGAAGCTCGCCCTTGCCGCGCTCGTGGCGATGCTCTTCGCACGCATCGATGCGTACGTCGAAGAGCGGCATGCGGAGAACGTCGCGGGTCGCGCGTGGCGCACGTACCGTGGACGCGGAAAGAGGCGCCCCCAGCCATGATCGAGCAGCCATGCCCGCGGTGACCTCGGGTCGCGTCGACATCTTCCGCATCCCCACGCGCATCCTCTTCGGACGAGGCGTCGCGCTCACCGTTGCCGAGCCGCTGAAGCAGGTGCGCGCGACGCGCGTGCTGCTCGTGACCGACAAAGGCGTGCGCGGCGCGGGTCTCGTCGCGCCTATCGAGGAACGCCTGCGCGACGCGAAGATCCCCTACGAGATCTACGACGACGTCGTGCCCGATCCGGGCGTCGGCGAGGTGCAGCGCTGTTACGAGCGCGCGAAGGAGTACGGGGCCGACGCGTTCGTCGCGGTCGGTGGCGGCTCGGCGATCGACACCGCGAAGATGGCGGCCACGCTCCTGAGCAACGGCGGCACCGTGCTCGACTACATCGGCAGCGACAAGGTCCCCAAGCCCGCCGCGCCCGTCGTCGCGATCCCGACGACCGCGGGGACCGGCGCGGAGATCACGATCAACTCGGTCATCGCGGACCCGGAGCAGCACAAGAAGCTCGTGATCATCAGTCCGAACGCGACGGCGCTCTTCGCGCTCGAGGATCCGGAGATGACGCGCACGCTGCCGCCATTCGGCACGGCGATCACCGGCATGGACACGCTCGTCCACGCTATCGAGTCGTTCGTCTGCAAGAACGCGTACCGCATGACGGAGCTACTCGCGCTCGAGGCGATCCGCGACGCGGGACGCGCGCTGCCGCGTGCGGTGAAGGATGGCAACGACATCGAGGCGCGGGAGGCGATGCTGCGCGCGGTGGTGAACGCGAGCCTGGCGTTCAGCAACACGCGCCTGGGGAACGTGCACGCGATGGCCCTCCCGCTGGGCGGCTGGTGCCACGTGGCCCACGGCACCGCGGTGGCGGTGCTGCTCCCGCGCGTCATGGACTTCAACCGCAGCGCGGCCGAGGAGAAGTTCGCGCTCGTCGGCGAGGCCCTTGGGGCGGGGAAGGATTCGAAGAAGGCCGTGCAGCACGTCTACGAGCTCAATGAGCGGATCGGCATCCCATCGGGCCTGGCAAAGGTCGGAGTTACGGCCGACGCGATACCGAACATGGCGAGGGACGCGATGCAATCGGGGAACATCCTCGTGAACCCGCGCGAGTCCAAGCTCGAGGACATCGAAGCGCTCTACCGCGCCGCGCTCTGACCCATTCGTCCCTACCCTCCGGCGATCACGTGCAGCACGATGTCCGCGGCGAAATGCGCGACCATCGCGGACTCGAGCCCTCGGCGCCAATAGAGCCATCCGCACGCGACCCCGACGATCCCGTTGAGCAGGATCGCTCGCAGGACGAGGGCCGAGGTGAGGGGCGCGAGCGCGGCCGTGGCGGGAAGATGTCCCGCACCGAAGAGGGCGGCGGCACCGACGATCGCCGCGACGAACGCACCCGAAGCCGGACGATCGTCGCGTCCGCGCCAGACGCGGCCGAGCACCCACGCCAGGACCGACACAAGAAGAAGCCGCGTGAGGAGCTCCTCGGTGATGCCGCCGTACAGCGATGCGAGGAGGCCTTGCCACCGCTCCGGCCGTGAGGCGATCGCGCCCGCGAGCTCCTGAGCCTCCCGGCGGAAGAACAGAAGATCCAGCACGATCACGACCAGCGCACTCACGGCACCGACGCCGAACGCGCTCGCGATCCCAAGGCTCCTGGCCGCGCCGATCGCGTCGCCACCATACGCGAGCGCCTCGGAGACCGGGGCGCGCAGGCCGACCGCGCGTGCCGCGGCCAGTCCGACCCCGACCGCGAACGCGAGAAGGATCAAGCTGTTGATCAGACCGCTCGCGATGACGAGGGGCAGGGGAATGCGTTCCAGGATCTGCGGGAGCAGTGCGAGCTGATAGGGGATGACGGCCACGCCGCCCAGCAGCCCTGCGCCGACAAGGATCGCGAATTGCCGCCACGGATAACCGCGCGTCACGCCGCGAGCGTAGCGCGGCGACAGGTCGGTTCCTCTAGCCTGCCGGCGTGCCGGTCGCGATCTTCGACATGGACGGCGTGCTCTATCGGGGCAGCATCGTGCTGCCATACGCGAAGGAAACGCTCGAGCGTCTGCGCCGCGCGGGCTGGCAGGTCTTCTTCGCGACGAACAACTCGACCGCGACACGGCAGGAGTACGTCGATCGGCTCGCGTCGCTCGGTCTCGGCGGCGATGTCGAGCATGTCGTCACCAGCGCGTACGCGACCGCGCACTACCTCGACCGGCTCGATCCGCGTCCCAAGGACGTGCTCGTCTTCGGCGCGAACGGCCTCCGCACCGAGATCCGCGCGGTCGGCATCCCGGTGCGTGACGCGGGAGACGTGCCGGGGATCGATCCACCGCCCGAGGCCGCGGCGGACGGCGTCGATCCGGGCGCGATGCGGAAATATCTCGTCGCCCTCGAGCTCCCGGCGCCACCCGATACGGTCGTTGTCGGGCTAGATCTGCACCTGACCTACGCGAAGCTCGCCGAGGCGCAGCGGGCGGTGCTCGCCGGCGCGCGCTTCATCGCGTCCAACAAGGACCGCGCGTATCCGGTCGAAGGCCGACTCCTTCCCGGCGCGGGCAGCATCGTGACCGCGATCGAGGTCGCCACCGGCCGCACGGCGCTCTGCATCGGGAAGCCCGAGCCATTCCTGTTCGAAGAGGTGCTGCGCCGGGCGGGAAGTGGGGCGGCGGTCGTCGTCGGCGACTCGACCGACTACGACATGGTCGCCGCGCATCGCGTCGGCGCGACCGGGGTGCTCATCCTCACCGGTCTCACCGAGGAGGGCGCCGTCGAGCACGCGCGCGGAGAGGCGGTACCGGATCGGGTCGTGAGATCGCTGGAGGAGCTCTTCGCGCTGCCGGAGTTCGCTGGGACCTAGAGCGTCACTCCCAGGTCGTTCCCATGAGGCCGCGGCCGTGGAAGAAGTCCCGGCTGCCCCGGCCACTGTCGAGGCGGCCACCGCCATCCGTGAGGTCGGCGTTCGCGGCGAGCGCGCTCGCGGTCGTCGCGACGAGCGATAGCGCGAGCAGCGCGGCGAAGACGACGCCGTGCAGGCCGCGGAGCCGTGTGGTCTTCGTCGTGTCTTCCACGTCCGCTGTCCTAGGCCGTCACACGCACGGCAGCGAGGGCCTGCTGATAGACCTGCTCGTGCTGAACGCTCTCACCGCGGGCCGCCCTGCGGCGCGCGTTCACGACGGTGCGGATGAACGCTTCGACCACGACCGGGTTGAACTGCGTCCCGCTGTTCGCGCGCAGCTCGCGGAGCGCGGCTTTCGGGCTCATGGCCTTCCGGTATGGGCGCGCGCTGATCATCGCCTGGTACGCGTCGGCGACCGCGATGATCTGCGCGGCGAGCGGGATCTGATCCTCGCGGAGTCCGTTCGGATAGCCCGTGCCGTCGTAGTGCTCGTGGTGCGCGAGGACGATCGGGCGGATCTTTTCGAGCATCGGCACGTTGGAGAGCAGGTTCGCGCCGATCGCCGGGTGCGCCTTCACCTCGGCCCATTCGTGATCGTCGAGCGCGGCGGGCTTTCGGAGCAGATGCTCGGGCACGCCGATGGTCCCGATGTCGTGGAAGAGCGCGCCGAGCTTGATCTGCGCGATCTCATCGTCGGTGCAGCCGAGCGACCGCGAGACCGCGACCGCGTGGTACATCGTTTGTGCGGCCGAGCAGGCGGCCTTGTTCTCCTTCGCCTCCAGCGCCCCGATGAGTGCGCCGATGACCGACAGGTGCGACTCCTCGAGCTGGTCGTTGGTGCGCCGCAGCATCTCGTTGACCGACTGCAGCTCGGCGTTGCGCTGGCGCACCTCGCTGCTCTTGGCCATGTACAGCTTGAAGGAGTACCAGGCCACCCCCAGGGGCAGCGTGAAGACCACGATCCCAAAGACCCCCAGGGCCTGGCTGGCCAGGGCCAGGGCGGCGCCCTGCGCGGCGGTGGCCAGGAAGTTGATCGGCATCCAGCTGTAGTTGGTGCGCCAGACCAGCAGCAGGTTCTGGCGCTCGCTGATGGCGATGACCGCGGCGGTGAGCCCGGTGTTGGCCAGGAAGTACACCAGGGCCGAGGCCGCCACCGCCAGCAGGGTCAGGGCGATGTCGCCCGGGGGCACCTGCCCGCCCACTGCGCGGTAGCTCTCAGCGCCCAGGTAGGCCGAGATCGCCAGTGACCCGGCGTTGAAGCTGGCCTTCAGCAGCGGCTTGCGCTTGGGGGTGAAGGCGTTGACCAGCGCCTGGGCCAGGCTCACCACCACCCCGATGCCGGTCCCGTACAGCACGTAGCTGGCGATGACCGCGGCGAAGCTGATCGAGATCGCGCTGGAGCGGAACAGGAACACCGGCATGCGCTGCGCCGCCGCCGCCAGGGTCAGCAGGATCGCCAGCATCAGCGGGTCGATCGCCTCCGGGCGGATCGTCGGCAGCGCCGCCGCCAGTGCCGCGGCGCCCGCGGCCGCGACCAGGAGGACGTAG
>WNGA01001099.1_pt1 | contig 64220 bp, 55 predicted proteins | sample 5400061 | NCBI WGS metagenome assembly WNGA01 (sample SAMN13153366, study PRJNA577476) | soil metagenome | isolation source: 100 cm soil or saprolite under grassland replicate 2 | place: USA:California | collected 2016-06-15
CGTCGTGATCGAGGCAGGCGGCAAGAGCCTGGAGATCGAGGAGCTGGCCTCGCCGCTGCCTGAGGGGCGGGTGCGGTTTCACTTCGAGCGCAACCGCATCGAGCTCGGCGGCGTCACCGCCACGGTCGAGGAGGGCTCGAAGCTCGGCAGCCGCGGCGACGACACGGGCGCGCTCGGCTGCTTTCGCTCGGCGGCGGCTCTGGATCCGCACGACCCGCGGCCCCACTACTTCGCTGGCCTCGCGCTGATGGGCCTCGGGCGCTACCCCGCCGCGGTCGAGAGCTACGAGACCACGGAGCGGCTGGCGCCGGGCTGGTACCACTGCCGCGCCGACCGCGCGCTCGCGCTCGAGCTGGCGTCGCGCCGGATCACGCGCGCGACGTTCGAGGCGGTCCGGCGGATCGAGGACGGGGACAAGCCGGGGGCCGAGAAGCTCGCGCTGGTCGAGCTCGCGCTTGCCCAAGCGCCCGACCTCCCCATCCTGCACCTCTTGAAGACCAACGCTCTCATCGAGACCAAAGCGAATCCCGACGCGGCGGCCGCGGCGCGCGCGGGGCTCGCGAAGGATCCCGATCCGGACGTGCGCACGCGCCTGCTGATCGCGCTCGCCCGGGTCGCGCCCGCCGGCGAGGCGCGCAAGCTGTTGGAAGAGGCGGTCTCGCTCGACGGCAACCGCATCGCGAGCGCGATGGCGCGCGTGATGCTGTTGCCTCGCCAGGTTAATTAGATCGGGGGACGTCGCTCGCTAACGCTCGCTTTGGTCCCCCGCGCCCCCGCTCGCTCCGCGTGGCAAAGCCACGCTGCGCTCGCCTACCTAGCGCTCGCCTACCTAGTCGAGATCCAGGCGTCGATCTCGTCGCGCAGGACAGGGAGCGACACCGCGCCGCCGCCGAGGACGACGTCGTGGAACGCGCCGAGGTTGAACTTCTTGCCCAGGCGCTTCTCAGCATCGGCGCGCAGCCGGCGGATCTCGCGCTCGCCCAGCTTGTAGGCGAGCGCCTGGCCCGGCCACGCGATGTAGCGATCGATCTCGTTGACCACGTTGTTGGTCGACAGCACCGCGCTTTCCTCCATGAACTTGATCGCGCGCGCGCGGCTCCAGCCGAGCGCGTGGATGCCGGTGTCGACCACCAGACGGCACGCCCGCCACGCCTCGAAGCTGAGCCGCCCGAGGCGGTCGAGCGGGCCGGAGTAGAGACCGAGCTCTTCGGCCAATCCCTCCGCGTAGAGGCCCCAGCCCTCGACGAACGCGGTGACTCCCGCTTGCTTGCGAAACTCGGGCAGCCCGGTGATCTCTTGCGCGATCGCGATCTGCACGTGATGGCCTGGCACCGATTCGTGAAACGCGAGCGCCTCGACCTCGTAGCGGGCACGCGTCGCCGGCTCCGACGTGTTGACGTAGTACGCGCCCGGCCGGGTGCCGTCGACCGCCGCCGGGCGGTAATACGCGATCGGTGCGTCCTTCTCCTCGAACGCTTCGATCCGCTTCACCGTGCACGGCGTGCGCGGCAGCTTGCCCAGAAAGCGTGGCTCGGCGGCCTGCGCGCGGTCGAGCGCCTGCTGGGCCGCGGCCTGGACCTCGTCGCGCGCGGTGAAGAACATCTTCTTGTCGGCGCGCAGCCGCTTGCGGATCTCGGGGATCGATCCGGTGCCGAAGGCCTGCTTGCCGACGCGCGACATCTCGCCCTGGATGCGCGCCAGCTCCTCGAGCCCGATGTGATGGATCTCCTGGGCCGACAATTCCAGCGACGTGTGGACGCGGATGAGACGCGCGTAGCAGGCGGCGCCGCCGGTCACGTTCATGATCCCGGCGTGGGCCTCGTCGCGCGCGCGCGGCAAGAGCTCGGCGCGCAACATGTCGCGCTGGCGGGTGAACGCGGGACGCACGCCGGTGGCGATCGCAGCGTCGATAGCGCCCGCGAACGCCTTGCGCTCGGGGGCCGGCCAGTCATCGTGTTTGGCGGCGGCGGGCGCTCGTATCGGCCACTTGTCGTCGGGCTTGGCCAGTAGATCGTCGAGCTGACCGAGCACCCGAGTCACCTCCGCGGCGGTGGCGACCTTGCCGGCGGCGAGGCCGCGGCGCAGGTTGGCGGTCTGCTGGTCGATGGTCACGCCCATCTTTTGCCACCGCCGCACCATCGTCCAACCCTCGGCGACGGTACGCACCGGCTGCAGCTCGGGCAGCCGCTGAAAACCGACCTGCAATCCGTCGCGCGCGTCGACCGACCAGTCGTCCAGCTGGCACCCACCGCGCGAGAGATCGGCGTCGATCTCGCCCAGTAGGAGCGCGCGCGTGACGCGATCGCGCGCGGACAGCGCGGCGGCCGGCAACGCCTCGACGCGGGCGCGCAGCGCTCCGAGCCGCACCATCTCACGCTCGCGCGCCTCGGGTGTGAGGTCGGGCAGGCGGTCGTCGAATCGGCGATCGCCGATCTCCGTCGCCTCGAGCGGGTGCGACTGCATGCGCGCGTCCCAGTACTCCGCGGCCAGCGATGCGACGGTCGCGGACACCGGCGGCGCGTCGAGGCGGGCGTCGACGCGCGCTGCCGCCACGGCCGGGCTCGGGGTCGGACTGGCGATCGGCGACAGCGGCGCCGCGGCGGGCCGACACGCGGACGCCAGAAACGCGAGCGCGACCAACATGTTCTTGCGATGACGCACGCCGTGAGTTGACCACACTTTCGCGACTTGACCGAAGACCGAAGGAAGCGTCACATACCGCGGTGGGGACGCTTGGGATGACGAAGGTTCATCGAGCTCGGCCGTTGCTTCTCGTGCTGGTCTCGGCCCTGCTGGCGCTCGGGGTCTGCCTGACCGCCCGAACCGCGGCCGCCGCCGACAAGAACAAGTGCGGCTGCTACAAGAACTCGCAAGGCACGTGTTTCTGCGACAAGAAGGCGAAGTGCGGGTGCCCGGGCGACTGCGAGCCGAAGGGCTGCGAGGCGGCGCGCGAGAAGGCGCTACAGAAAGAGATCCAGGCCGAGACCAAGAAGGCCGCTGATGCCGACCGCAAGCACACCGCGGTGAAGACCTCGGGCGCAACCAAGGGCGGCGCCGACAAGGGCAGCTCGCAAACGGGCGGCGAAAAAGGCGGCGAAAAACCCGGCAGGGAATCGGCGGATGACGCCAAGGCGTCGAACGGCGGCGGCAAGAAGCTGAGCGCGGCGCAGACGAAGCAGCTGGTGAAGTTGCTCGATCTCTACTTCCAGGAGAATCCGGACGCGCGCTCACGCAACGTCGAGGACGTGCGGAATCGGCTGTCGCAGTCGCATTAGCGTGGCGAAGGCGAGCGCTTGCAAGGCTTGCCCTCTCCCTAGCCCGCCCCAAGCCCTCCCCCGCGAGCGGGGGAGGGGATCGGATGTCTAGCTGCGGGGGGACGTCAGCAGCGTGGCGGCTTGGGCGGGGCCGGGGGCGGGGGTGCCGAGGAGGTCGGCGATGATTTGCGAGCGGGCGGCATAGCGGAGACCTGACGACTCCCAGGTCGCTTCGCGCACGAACGGATCGAACGGATCGATGAGCACGAGGTTGCCGCCGACGTCGGCCGGAGCGGCGCCCAGCGCCTCGGCGACGCGCTCGGGGTTGTCGACGTACGCGGCGACGGTGCCGGGCAACGCGGTGCCGAGCAGCGCCGCCGCCCCGGCGCGCGCGGTGAGCGCGTGCGGGACGCCGCTCGCGCGCAGCGCCGCCAGCGCGCCCGGCACGCCGTGGGGATGCGCGACGGTCACGAACCTGTGCGCGTCGGCATATCGGTAGTCGAGCGCCCATCGGCGCAAGAGCCGGTCGGCGTGAACGGTGACGATCGGCCCGCGCGGCTCGCGCTCGCACAGCTCCTCACGGTGAAAGATGTCGTAGAGACGCGACACATAGCCGGGGTCGGTCCCCGCCGTCGCGGCCAGCTGACGCACCCCGAACGGCGGCGTCCCGTCGCAGAGCGCGCGCACGATCCGGCTGGCCTTGGCCGCGCCCAGCGATCGCGACTCCCGCCCCACCGCCCACGGGCTCTTGTCATCGCCGTGCACGGCGATGAAAACCGTGGGCCGCTCCAGTACGAGGCGCATGTTGCCGGCCAGGTCGACGAATCCCATGCCCTCGTCGACCAGCCGCTCGCGGGTGCGGGCGCCCAGGAACGGGGCGATGACCACGAACGCGTCGGCGGCGGCGGTCTTGAGCGACCCCGCCACCTCCCCGACCAGCCGCGGATCCAGCTGGCGCCGGGCCCCGATCGCCAGCGCCGCGCTCGCCCCGGCCGGGGTCTTGATGGTCAGCCGCGCGTCGGCGGCGTCGTTGGTCTTGGTGGCGACCGTCGTCGACCAATGTGCGGGCAAATACCGTTGAATTTGCTCGACCGCGTGGCGGAGGACGACGTTGTCACTGGGGGCCGTGTTGTTCATGCTGGACAACAGCGTCACCCCGGACAACACCAACCGCCAGTTTTGCCCCTGCTTTCGAGGCGGTATCGCGTGAGGGAGCACGAGCTTTGCTCGTGCGAGCCCGTCGCGGGAGGTTCGGAACCCTCCCAGGGTTCCGAGCTAGATGCTAACGTGGGGGGTCGTATGGCGAAGCACGGCCGATACAAGATCGTTCGACGCGTCGCAGACGGTGGCATGGCGGAGATCTTTCTCGCCACCCAGCTCGGGCGCGAGGGCTTCCAGAAGCCGGTGATCCTGAAGCGGATCCACAGCACCATCTACGCCGACCCGCAGTTCCGGAACATGTTCATCGACGAGGCCCACATCTCGATGAGCCTGTCGCACAGCAACATCGTCCAGATTCTGGACCTCGGCGTCAGCGCCGGCCGCTACTTCCTGGTGCTGGAGCTCGTCGACGGCTGGGACCTCGGCCGCGTGATGCACCGGGCGGCCGCTGCCGGCACGCGGCTGCCGCGCGAGCTCGGCCTCTACATCACCTCCGAGGTCTGCCGCGCCCTCGCGTACGCGCACGGCAAGAGCGACGGCGAACGGCCGCTCGGCATCGTCCACCGCGACATCAGCCCCCACAACATCCTGCTCTCCGACCAGGGCGAGGTGAAACTGACCGATTTCGGCATCGCCAAGGCGATGAACAAGCGCGAGCAGACCGGCACCGGCGTGGTCAAAGGCAAGGTCGCGTTCATGTCGCCCGAGCAGGCGATGGGCAAGGTCATCGACGCGCGCTCCGACCTGTTCTCGCTGGGCACCATCCTCTATCTATTGATGACCCGCGCGCGCCCGTTCGAGGGGCCGACCGACCTCGAGACGTTGCTGCGCGTGCAGAAGGGCGACTTCACGCCCCCCGAGGCGGTCGCGCCGGATCTCGAGCCCGAGGTGGCGGCGATCATCTCGCGCGCGATGCGGATGGATCCCGCCGAGCGCTACCAGACCGCGGACGAGATGCTCGCCGACATGGAGAACATCTTGCGCACCGTGTTCCGGCCGGTGGGCCAGACCGAGGTCAAGCGCTGGCTGGGGCAGCTCGCCGCGCACGACGGCGCTCCGACGATCGCCAAGGCGCCCGAGAAGACGCCCTCCGCCCGTGCCGGCAGCGGCAGCGGTGACCTGGACGGCAACGACGTCGTCATGTTCGACGCGACCGACGAGGAGATCGTCGACGGCGAGGAGGCCACGTCGCTCGCCGAGGTGGGCGGGGGCGGCCGGCCGCGAATCTCGCGCGCGCGGCCGACCGACCCACCGCTGCCGGTCCCCGCCGATGCCGAAGGGGCCATGGAGGGACAGGGCCGCGGCGGCCATCTCGAGCTCTCGATTCCCGTGTCCGAGCTGGAAGAGCGCCCGGGCAGGCGCGCGCGGCGCGGCGGCGGACTGTTCGGCAAGATCATCGTGCTCGGCGTGGTGGTGGCCGCCGGCGCGTTCTTCGGCGGCAAGTACGTCCGGCTGTTCATAGAGGGCAAGCTCGACCTCAGCACGATCGTCGGCGCGAGCGCCGCGCCGACACCGGCGGCGACCGACAAGCCGGCCGACCCGAACGAGGCGAACAAGCACGCCGCCGCGGCGGCCGACGCCGGCGTCGCCGCGACCCACGACGAGCCGCCGGCGCCCGAGCACGCGACCGCCGATCGCCCGGCCGCCCAACACCCCGAGGCTTACCCCACCCGCGAGCCCGCCGCCCGAAAGCCCCGCCCGGTCGAGAAGGTCGAGAGGACCGAAAAGCCCGAGCGGGCGGAGCGAAAGGACGGCGCTCGCCGCGGGCCCGACCTCAAGAGCCTGATGGCGCCCGACCCCTCGCAGCTGCCAGGCACCGAAAACCCGTAACTGACGCTCTCACTCGACGCGCAGGTCGTCGATGATGATGCCCTCGGCGGTTATGTCCGCGTGTGACCCGCCGCCGCAGCACGCGCGGACGTTTCGGGTCAGAACGATTTCGCCGGCCGCGTCCGGCGGCAGCGCGAATTCCGCGGTCATGACCGGACCGAGCATGACCTGACCGCCGCCGGGGATCGTGACCGTCGTGCTCGGCGTGTTGGTCGTGAAGAGCATCTGATAAACGATCCGTCCGCCTTCCGACGCCATCAAGTAGTACGGCTGCCACGGCGAGGCCGGGTTCGCGTTGACCGCGCGATAGGCAAAGCGAAGAACCGTATCGCCGGAGTGGAGCGCCACCCGAAGCGTGAGCTGTGTCATTTCGTTCCACCCGCTGCCCGACGGTGCGCTGAGCGATGGAATGTACAGACTGCGCGTTCCGCTGAGGACGCGCGCATCGGCGCCGGACACGACTTGCGCGCCCGCGACCGTCGTCTCGGTCGAGGATTCGAAGCCGTCCTCGGCGACGAGCGGAGGTGGTGACCCTGTCGTGAACGTGAACACGGCGCTCGTGCGGTTGCCCGCGAAGTCGACGAGGCTCTCGGCCATGAGCGTGTAACGGTCATCGAACCGCCACAGCTTTCCCGCGCTCGGAAAGAACGTGAACACGACGGAGGTCGGATCGGTCGGAGCGACGACGACCGGCGCATCGAACAGATCGACCAGCACGAGCCGCGTGTCAGCGGGCAGCGGCTCCGACGCGGTCAGCGTCACCGAATGGAACGGATCGATCCGCATCCCGTTGACGTCCGAGCTCAACACCGGCGGAACGGTGTCGGGAACACCGGTTAGCGACATGGTGAAGTCCGCGGAGCAAACGCCGACGTCGGTCGTCACAGGGCTACAGGTTGCCTGTCCCCGCCCGACGCCGGAGACAGCCTCGCCGCCCGGGCCAACGGCCAGCTCGATGTTGGAGTACGTCAGCGTGGTCCGGCGGCCAGCGCCGGAAATGAACGGCACGGACTGTCGAATGATGAGGCCGCCGGGCGCGGTTTCGAACCCGACGCGCCCACCGCCGTCGGCCGAACCTAGGATCGCGATCCTGGAGTCCCAGTCGACGACCATCGTGAGCTCGTGCCCGTTCACGGCCGGTGTTTCGGCGATGGTTCCCGTGGGCTTCGTCGACGTCACCACCGCCGTCACGATGTACGAGCGCCGCCCGGTTGGCGTCGGCGGGGGCGGGCCTGCGTCCGGACCGCTGCCGGGACCCATCCCGTCCGGCTGCGCCGTGGGACTGGAGCAGGCGATCAGGGCCGCTAGCCCCGGGACGCCATAAGCAAGGACCCACCTCATCAGACCCTCCGCGGAAAGCTATCGCTCGCCATTATCGCGCCTGTCGCACGAAGCCGACAATCGCGCCGGCAAACAGGCTTTCTGACTCCCTGCATCATGCGCCCGGCGTTCCGCGAGGCTTTCTGCGCTTCGGCCCAGCCGTGTCGGTTTGAGCAGGTACGGCGAATCGACGAATAGGGACAAACGGAGGACACAGCCAATGAAACGGAACCTGCTGGTGTATTCGGTGCTCGGGTCGGTGGCGATGGGGCTCTCGGGCTGCCACATCATCGACGGCAGCGACTTCGAAGGCGCGACCCCGACGGCGGAGACCGTCTCGCTCGATGTTCCCGCCAGCGGCACCGCGGCGTCGAGCGACGGCGTGGCGCGCAGCGCGCTGCTCGGCGACGAGGCCGACAGCTACACGCTGACGCGCGGGGTGACCTTCGCGGTCAACACCGGCACCGGCGCGGTGCTGCTGCTGGTCCGCACCATCGTCAGCTTCCCGCCCTCGAGCCGCGACGGCGACACCGCGGTGTGGGGCCCGCACAGCGAGCCGCTGGCCAAGAACGCATGGCGGCTGACCGCGACCAAGCTCGCGCCGCACCAGTTCCAGTGGAAGCTGGACGGCAAGTCCAAGGCGGCCGGTGACGACGCGTTCGTCACCATCCTGTCGGGCACGCACACCCGCGCCGTCGACGCCGCAGGCCACCGCATCCCGCACTTCGGCAACGGCGCGTTCACGATCGACTGGGAGGCCGCCCGCACCCTGCCCGATCACGACAACAACTTTGGCGTCGCCGCGTTCACATACTCACGGCTGCCGGGCGCGGCCGAGACCATCGACGTCAATTTCAACGGCGTGAAGGACGACAAGAACGGCGAGACCTTCAACGCCGTCTACCGCTACTCGGCGACGCCGGGCGCGGGCGGCGAGCTTCGCTACGGCGCTATCAAGGACGATCTCCCCGAGCCGGGCAACACGGGCACCGCCAAGGAGACCATCACGCTCCACAGCCGCTGGATGGAGACCGGTGCCGGCCGCGCCGACTACCGCGTCGTGGGCGCCGACGTGACCGCGGCGCTGGGCGGCCCGGCGACCGTGAACGAGTGCTGGGACATCGGGTTCGCCTCGACGTTCCTCGACAACTCGTACAACGACGCGACCAAGAAGTGGGGCGCCGAGTCGTCGTGTGTGTTCCCGACCGCAGATTATTCGGACGTGACGCCTTAACCTGAACCGAGGTCGAAGGCCCGGGACCGTTTCGGCGGTCCCGGGCAATCGCACATGAGCAGCCAGACATTGTTAAAGGTCATCGCAGGTGGACAGCCGGCCGATTCCCGGGCGGCGCTGCGAGACCTCTATACGAAGTACGGAGGAAGCGTGTACAGCCGGTGCCAGTACCTGCTCCGCGACGCGACCAAAGCGGAGGACGCGATGCAGGACGTGTTCGCGAAGGCGCTCGGTCACTGGCACGAGTTTCGGTCCGAGGCGTCGCCGCTGACCTGGCTGACCCGGATCGCGACCCACCACTGTTTGAATGTGATACGCGCCGAGCGCGCGCCCTGGCACCAGCGGTTCGCGCGCGAGGTGCAATCGCGCGGCGAGGGCCACGGCGGCCCGGAGCTATACGAGGACCGCGAGGCGGTGCGCAAGCTGCTCGCGTCGCTGGACGTCGAGACCCAGCAGGCCGCGATCCATTATTTCGTCGACGAAATGACCCTGGAGGAGGTGGCGGCGGCGATCGGGCGATCGGTTCCCACGGTGCGCAAGCGGTTGGCAGGTATCACGGCGCTGCGCGATCGAGATCTGAAACAAGGTGACGCATGAACGTTGAAATCGAACACATCGGAGAATTGACGCTGCGCCGGCACCGCGCCGGCGAGGCGCTGGGCGCGGACGCGTCGGCGATCGAGGCGCACGCGGGCAGCTGTTCGGATTGTCGAGCGCGGCTGCGCGCGCTCGACGACGAGCAGCGCCGGTTCGAGCAGGCGATCTCGTTCGACCGCTTCGCGGCCGGCGTCGAGCGCGCGGCACGCGGCGCGGCCAAACGCCGGCGCTCGGTGCCGATGGCAGCGATCGTCGCTCCGATGCTGGCAGCGGCCGCGGCGCTGGTCGTGGTGGTGACGTTCCAGCCCAAGCGCCCCGAGACCCGCACCAAGGGCGGCGCCGGCATCATCGTGCGCGTCGCCGGCCAGAGCGGCCAACGCACCGCGCGCGTCGATGCGGCCGAGCCGCTCGCGCGCGGGGAGCGGCTGCGCATCGGCGTCAGTCCAGGCGGCCACAAGTACGTGCTCACATTGACGGTGGATGCCGCCGGCAAGATCGAGCCGCTCACGCCCGAGCGGGGCGCGAGCGCCGCGCTGCCCGACGACACGGCGAGCGCGACCCGGTTCCTGCCCGAGGCGTGGGAGCTGACGGGGCCCGGATTCGAGCGCATCATCGTGGTGCTGTCCGACCAGCCGATCGACGTCGCCGCCGCCGTCCGCGCGGCGCGCGCCGCCTATGACAAGGCCGGCGGCAACGTCGCCCGCATGCCCTCGCTGGGCCTGCCCGGCGAGGAGTTCTCGAGGTTGTTCGAAAAGCCGTAACCAGCCGTCATGCGTCTCGCCCCTATCGTTGCGATTGGTTCGCTCGTCCTGCTCGCGGCTCCGGCCGCCCGCGGGCAGGGGCTGCGCCGGTTCGCGATCGTCGCGGGCAACGACGGGGGCGGCGGCGACACGCGGCCGCTTTTGTACGCGAGCGCGGACGCGCGCAAGGTGTACGACATCCTGACTCGCCTCGGCGGCGTGCGGCCGGAAGACGCGACGCTGATCATCGGCGGACGTTCGAGCGATTTGCAGGATGCGCTCCAGCGGGTCGGGCGCGCCGCGACCGAGGCCGCCAAGCGCGGCGAGCGCTCGACGCTGTTCTTCTATTACTCGGGCCACGCCAAGGACGGCAGCCTGCGGCTCGGTGACACCCGCATCGCGATCGACGCCATCAAGAAGCAGATCGCGGCGACGCCGGTCGACGTGCGGGTCGCCATCCTCGACTCGTGCAAGTCGGGTGCGGTCACCCGCAGCAAGGGCGCGCGGCGCGCCCCCATGTTCGACGTCGAGACCGACCAGGCGCGCGACGCCAAGGGCCTCGTCATCCTGACCTCGAGCACGTCCGACGAGGACTCGCAGGAGTCCGACCTCATCGGCGGCAGCTACTTCTCGCACCACCTCGCGAGCGGCCTGCTGGGCGGCGCCGATCGCTCGGGCGACGGCCGGGTGACGCTGTTCGAGGCCTACGCCTACGCCTACGACCGTACCGTCGCCGACACGGCCGAGAGCGCGGCGGGCGCGCAACACCCAACGTTCAGCTACGACCTAGCGGGCAACGGCGACCTGGTGATGACCGACGTCGCCGTGCGGCACGAGGGCGTCTATCTTCCACGCGAGGCGCCCTCCGGGGTCTATTTCCTCGTGGACGGCAGAGGCTTCGTGTCGGCCGAGATCAGCAAGGGCGACGGCGTCGACCGCCGGGTCGCGCTTTCGCCCGGCCGCTACAAGGTCAAGCGCCGGCTGCCGGACAAGCTTCGCATCGGCGAGATCGACGTGCCCCCTGGCCGCCTGGTGTCGCTCAACGAAGGGACGCTGCGCGACGCGCCGTTCGCCGACGACCCGGTCAAGGGCGCGGGCCGCGTCGATCTCACCGCGCGCTGGTCGATGGGCGCGGGCGCGACGTACCAGTCGGTGTTCGCGGCGCCGGCGGGCGCGAGCCTGTTCCCGCCCACGGGTCTGTTGGCGATCGACTTCACGCTTCGAAATTTCTTCCGGCGCGACTGGGTGTTCGGCGTCGACCTCGCCGCCGGCTCGACCGACAGCGTGGTCGAGAGCGTGGGCGCGCCGTTCAAGTTCAGCGAGGTCCAGCTGGCGTCGTCGCTGGGCGTCGAGTGGCCCGGCAACCGAATCACGCCGTTCGTGGGCGCCCGGCTCGCGCTCTTGCTCATGAACCGCCAGTTCACCGACGACCTCTACCCGCCCCAGTTCTTCTCGACGCTGTCGCCCGGCGTCGTCGCGGGAACCGCGTTTCGACTCACGCGCGGCGGCACGGCGCTGGTGACGCGCGGCCGCCTCCACTACCTTTTGTACAACGTCGACGAGGACCGATCCCTCGGCTACTGGGAGCTAACCGCGATGGTGTCCTTTGGACTTTAGCAGCAACAACAGGACCCTGGGCCTCTCATTCGCGCTCGCGCTCGCGCTCGCCGCCGGCTGCGGGAACTACTCCAACGAGGATCTGGAGTTCATGAACGCGATGCCCGCGCGCTCGGAGCTGTCGGCCGACATCCCCGCGCGGTCGGCGCTCACCGTCGGCAACGAGGCCGAGCTCGCGAAGTCCACCCACAACGTCGCGAAGACTTTCAACGGCATGCTGTTCGAGATCCTCGGCAGCGTGGACCTCATCCGCTCCTTCCCGCCCTCGCAGCGCGGGCACAACAGCCGGACCTGGGGACCGGTGCCGCAGGAGAAACGGCCCGGGTGGCAATGGCACTTCGTGGTCGCCCGCGACGCGGCGAACCCGATGACCTTTGCGTACGCGCTGCAGCTGCAGCGCACGACCGATCCGGACGACGTGTGGATTCGGTTCCTCGACGGCGAGTTCACGTCGTCGAAGAGCGCGCGCCGGGGTGTCGGCTGGTTCACCATGCAAACTGACGATCTGCGCAAGGCCGATTACCCGTTCGACGCGGACGGTGCCAAGATCCAGTCCATCCACGTCGAGTACGCAACCGCCGACTTCCCGATCATGGTGAAGATGGACATGATGACGTTCCCCGACCCCCTCGACCTCACGCAGACCGTGACCACGACCTACGAGTACGGCGCGCAGTCGAACGGGCAGGGCGCGCTGAAGTTCACGATCACCGGCAACCTGGACCCGACGACACCCGCGCTCGAGACCCTGACCGTGACCAGCCGCTGGCTGCCGAGCGGCGAAGGCCGCGCCGACGCGAGGATCGCCGTCGGCGACGGCGTCGGCGCGACCGAGACCCAGTGCTGGAACAGCGACTTCACGCCGAGCTTCACCGAAAAACCCTGGGGACAGACGCCCGACTCGCCCGACGTTTCGGGCGGCGACGAGAGTCTCTGCCCTCAGTTCGCTGAATTCTGATTTTGCTCGGCACGCGCGAGGCGGGTTCGATTCCCCTCCAGAGCGCCGGTCAGGAACCGCCCAGGCAGCGCACGTAACTCAAGTCGGCGTACGTGCAGGTCCCGCGTCCCTCGCAGAAGTCGGCGGGTATGCAATTGCAGCTCACCCCCGTGCAGGCGACCGGACGTTCCTTGCAAAATGGCCCCGATGAGCACGGAATCGGCACCAGGCAACCACCCTGGCACGTCTCCGCGATCGACGCGCACGAAGCACCGACGATGGAGGGTACGCAGCGCGTGCCGCAGCTCGGATACACACAGACCTGCGAGGCGGTGCACTTGTTGCCGCAGTCCAAAGGTGGGCTTCCGCCGGCACCGGCGGACGAACCCGCGCCGCCTCCGCGACCGCCGCTGCCCGCGGACGAACCCGCGCCGCCTCCGCGACCGCCGCTGCCCGCGGACGAACCCGCGCCGCCTCCGCGACCGCCGCTGTCCGCGGACGAACCCGCGCCGCCTCCGCGACCGCCGCTACCCGCGGACGAACCGGCGCCGCCTCCGCGACCACCGATTGCGGCGCCACCTCCACCCCCCGCGGAGACACCGGCACCGCCGCCCGATCCACCGCGGCCGGCGGACGCGTTGCTTCCGGCGCCACCCGATGAGCCGCCCTCGCCAGCTTGCCCCGCCGCCGCGCCGCTCCCGTCACCACCATTGCCGCCAACACCGCTGCTCGCGTTCGAGCCGCCGCAGGCGCCGGCAACCGCGAGGGCTACACCAGATACCATCATCACCCTCCACGACATCGACGTCATGGTTCTGCCCACGGCATTTGGTCTCATTCGTTCGAACCCCCCGGTATCACGGTCATCACCCGGTCAGCTTCAGCAATCACCATGCCGTGTCAGCACTTACGCCAGGGTATCCCGACCAGCAGAGGACGCGCGCGGTAGGGCGGCCGTTGGCGTGCTGGACGTCGGCGCGCGAGAACGAGGTTTCGCAAACCGCGCTGCGCTCGACGCGAATCGCGCGGAACCCTGGGGCCTTGGGTGGGACTCTCCCGGTCAGGTCCTTGGCGCGTCGATTTCTCCACCGCGATTCGACCCATTCTCCCGACTTACCGGCACTTACCGACGGGCGCGCTGGCGGCGCCTGGGTTAGCCCCCCTCTGTCTACACTAGACCCTAGGTACGATGATGTCGTACCATGCGGTTCCGCAGTACGCGGAGAAGGACTACGAACTTGGCTGAGCACTTTCGCCGGATCGATCCCCGCTACGAACGCCAGCTGGAGGTCGAGGTCCAGTTCGAGGGCAAGAAGCAGACTTCGCGTACCCAGAATATTTCGCTTGGTGGTCTGTATTTGGAGTCGGCGTCGTCGCTGACGATCGGGACCACGGTGCAGCTTCGCTTCCAACTGCCGACGCAGCCCGAGCCGGTCGAGGTCGCGGGCGACGTGCGATGGGTCGTCAAGAAGGACGGCGCCGCCGAACAGACAGGCATCGGCATCCGCTTCCAAGGCCTCCGCGCCCGCGACGTTTGGGCGCTGAACCGCTATTTCCAAAGCAGTTGATTAGATCGGGGGCAGTCGCTCGCTGCGCTCGCTTGGTGCCCCCCGCGCCCCCGCTCGCTACGGGCTGGCGAAGCCACCCTTCGCTCGCTTTTTCTAACCTTGGCGGTCGGGGAAGGCACTAAGTTGCGCGCCATGCGTAAGCTTGCCCTCGGGATCGCGGTCGCTGTCGTGATGTGCCTGCTGTCGTCGTCGGAGGCGCGGGCGTTTAGCAGGCCGCGGCAAGGGTTCGGGATCGGGATCGGCAGCGGCACCATCGCTAACGGGCTGTCGCTCAAGCTGATGGCGGGGCCGGGCGCGTTTCAGGTGGTCGCGGGCGTCTGGGGCGGGGGTGGCGCGCGCGATCGGTTCGTGCACGCCGACGGCATTGCCGGCAGCCTCGACTACCTGTTCGAGATGCCGAGCCTGGCGCAGTCGCAGTACTTCAGCATCGACTGGAGCTTCGGCCTGGGCGGCGGCGTCGGCGTGCCCACGTTCAACGGCAAGCTGGGCGCGGCGGTTTCCGGGATCGCCGGGCTCGAGTTCAACTTCACCACCATCCCGCTCGACCTGACGCTCGAGTTCCGGCCCAGCATCGGGATCATTCCCGATCCCGGCCTGAACCTGATCGACTTCACCGCCCACCTCCGCCTGTGGTTCTGACCGCCAAGGGGGTCGCTGCGGTATCATTGCGGGCTTGAGCCTGCGCGCCCCGCTTGCCGTGCCCGTCGAGATCCGCGCGCCCAAGGCGCGGCGGGTGTTCCGGCTGGCGTGGAACGTGGGCGAGGACGGGATGGAGCTCGTGCGGGGGTCGACGTTCGAGCGCGGGCGGCCAGTCGACGTCCGTTTCCCGTTGCCGGACGGCGAGGTGCTGACGCTGCGGGCGGAGGTGACCGGCGCAGACGGCGACGCCGAAGACGACGCGCTGGTCTTCATCGATGCGTCGTCCGAGGCGCGGGAATCGCTGCGCCGCTACGTGCACGACCGGCTGAAGGTAGAGACAGAGACATGAACGATCCGCTCTCTCGGCTGGAGCAGCTCGACAAGCAGGCGGCGGAGGCGGGCGGCGCGGCGCGCGTCGAGCGCCAGCACAAGGCGGGCAAGCTGACCGCGCGCGAGCGGGTCGACCGGCTGTGCGATGCGGGGAGCTTCGTCGAGATCGACAAGCTGGTCACGCACCGGTCCACCGACTTCGGGATGGCCGACAACAAGATCCCGGGCGACGGCGTGGTCACCGGCTACGGGACCGTGCACGGACGTACGGTGTTCGTGTTCGCGCAGGACTTCACCGTGTTCGGCGGCTCGCTGGCGGAGGCGCACGCGAAGAAGATCTGCAAGGTGATGGACCTCGCGACCAAGGCGGGGGCGCCGATCGTCGGGCTCAACGACTCGGGCGGCGCGCGCATCCAGGAGGGCGTGGTGTCGCTGGGGGGCTACGCCGACATCTTCTTGCGCAACACGCTGGCGTCGGGCCTCGTGCCGCAGTTGTCGGCGGTGCTGGGGCCGTGCGCGGGCGGCGCGGTGTATTCGCCCGCGATCACCGACTTCGTGTTCATGGTCGAGTCGTCGAGCCACATGTTCATCACCGGGCCCGACGTCATCCGCGCCGTGACCCACGAAGAGGTGACGAAGGAAGAGCTGGGCGGCGCGGCGGCGTGCGTGCGTTCGGGCGTCGCGCACAATGCGTTCCCCGACGAGCCCGCGTGTCTGGAAGCGCTGCGCACGTTGCTCGGGTTCTTGCCCCAGAACAACCGCGAGGATCCGCCGCGGCTGCCGACCCGCGACAAGCCCGACCGCGCCGAGCTGGCGCTCGACACGCTCATCCCCAGCGAGCCGTCGAAGCCCTACGACATGCTCGAGCTCTTGCGCAAGGTCGTGGACGACGGGTCGCTGTTCGAGATCCAGCCCGAGCACGCGCGCAACATCATCGTCGCGTTCGCGCGGCTCGACGGGCGTCCGGTCGGGCTGGTCGCCAACCAGCCGGCGTTCCTCGCCGGCTGCCTCGACATCGACGCGTCGGTGAAGGCGGCGCGGTTCGTGCGCTTCTGCGACTGCTTCAACATCCCGCTCGTGACCTTCGTCGACGTCCCGGGGTTCTTGCCCGGCACCGCGCAGGAATGGGGCGGCATCATCCGCCACGGCGCGAAGCTGCTGTACGCGTTCGCGGAGGCGACCGTACCCAAGCTCACCATCATCACCCGCAAGGCGTACGGCGGCGCGTACGACGTCATGTCGTCGAAGCACATCCGAGGTGATTTTTCGTTCGCGTACCCGACCGCGGAGATCGCGGTGATGGGACCCGAGGCGGCGGTCGGGATCGTGTTCCGGGACGAGCTGGCGGGGAAAACCGACGCCAACGGCGCGCGCGCGAAGCTCATCGAGGAGTACCGCGACAAGTTCGCGAACCCGTTCGTAGCCGCATCGCTCGGCTACGTCGACGAGGTGATCCGCCCGCGCGACACGCGCGCCAAGCTGACCCGCGCGCTCGGGGTGCTCGAGAACAAGCGCGATCGCAATCCACCGAAGAAGCACGGAAACATACCGTTGTGAAGGTACTCGGCGCGGCGCTGTTGCTGTTCGGCGGCCTCGCGTGCGCGACGGCGGGGCGGCCGATCACGAAGATCGTGAACGGGAAGATCGTGGTCACGCGGTCGGTCAGCCCGGAGGCGTACGAGCACGTGACGCGCGCGCTGCTGTACGAGGAGGAGGAGCGCTGGCAGGAGGCGGCGCAGGAGCTGCAGCGCGCGCTGCCGTTCGATCCCGAAGCGGCCGAGATGCGCGCCCACCTGGCCGAGCTGTTCGTGCGGCTCGGGCGGCTCGACGACGCGGACGAGGAGGTCAAGCGGTCGCTCGAGATCGAGCCCACCGTCGAGGGCTATCTCGCCGAGGCGCACCTCGCCGAGGCGCAGCCCGATGAGCCGCGGCGGGCGCGGGCGATTCCGGCGCTGCGCGAGGCGGCGAAGCGCGCGCTCGCGGGCGAGGACGTCGAGGCGGTCGAGCGCGCGCACCTGGAACTGGCCGACGCGCAGGTGGTCGCGCTGGATCTCGCGGGCGCGCTCGATACCGTGCGGCAACTCGTGAAGGCGGATCCGGAGACGCTGCGCGGGCGGGTGCAGCTGGCGGCGCTGGCGTGGCCGCTCGGCGGCTTCGACGAGGCACGCGCGGCGGTCGCGGCGGCGATCGAGCTCGAGCCCAACGAGGTCGAGGCGCGCATCCTGCTGGGCGAGCTCGAGATCGCGAGCGGACGCACCGACGCGGGCAAGGCCAGCTTCCGCGCGGCGATCGATCGCGCCGACGCGCCGATCGAGATCGCGGACGCCTACGCGGGGTGGCTGGTGCGGCGGGGCGAGCTCGCCGAGGCGCAAGAGCTCGCCGACCGGCTGACCGCGGACGCCGGCAACCCCGATGCGCTGGCGGTGGCGAGCGTGCTCGAATCCACGGTCAAGCGGCCCGAGCGCGCGATCGCGTTCGCCGAGCGCGCGAAGAAGCTGGGCGCGACGGCGGGGCGGACGGCGCTGCTGCTCGCGGGCGCGCTGTTGAGCAAGGACGCCAAGGAAGCCAAGGACGCCAAGACCTCGAGGTTCCGCGGCGAGAGACCACCTTCTTCGACGCGCGCCTGCGCGCCGCCGAGGTGCTGGGCGAAGACAAGCGCTACGACGAGGCCGACCGCGCGCTCGACGAAGCGGCACTCGAGGCGAGCGACGCCGACCGCCAGGTGATGCTGGCGATCGCGCGCAGCCGCGTCGCGGAGAAGCGCGGCGACACCGCACGCGCTGCGCGCTACCTGGACGAGGAGCTCGGCAAGAAGCCCGACGACGCGCGCCTGCAGCTCGCGCGCGCGTCGGTCGACGAGCGGCGCGGCGACTGGAAGCCCGCGCTGGCGCGGGCGGACAAGCTGCTCGCGCGCCAGCCGCGACTGGTCGAGGTGCTCAACTTCGCCGGGTTCGTGGCCATCGACCGCGCGGCGCCGACCGGGGAGGAGCTCGCGCGCGCCCTGCGGCGGGTGCAGGCGGCGGTCGCGCTGTCGCCGGGATCGGGCGGCATCGTCGACAGCCTCGGGTGGGCATACTTCCGCGCCGGCGATCTCACGCGCGCGGACGTGTTCCTCGAGCAGGCGGGCCGGCTCGAGCCCGGCGATCCCGAGATCCTGTCGCACCTCGGCGATCTGTACGCCAAACGCCAGCAGCGCGACCGCGCGCTCGCGACCTATCGCAAGGCGCTGGAGCTGAAGCCCGCCGAGCGCATCGCCCGCGAGCTCGGCGACCGCATCCGAACTTTGGAAGCGAAAAGCGCGGCGGGCCGATGACGGTCCGCCGCCGGGCGTTCATCTTCATTTCCTGGGCGCTGACGCTGGGCTGCTCGTGTGCGCACGCGCCGCCGAAGAATCGGCCGTATCCGGCGCCGCCGAGCGATGCGCTGATCGCGGCGTTGACGGCACGGCAGGCGGCGCTGACGGGCATGAACGCGCGGGTGCGCGCGACCAGCTGGCTAGGGGGCGAGCGGGTGCGCGCGACGGTCAACATGCTGGTGATGCGCGACGGACATCTGAGATTCGAAGCCGAGGTCAGCCTGCAGGGCACTGTCGCGACCCTCGCCACCGACGGCACGACGTTCGCGCTCTACGACGCGCGCCGGAACGAGCTCAACCGTGGCCCGGCGTGCCCGGCCAACGTCGCGTCGCTGGTCCGCATTCCGCTCGCGCCCGCGGAGGTCGCGGCGGTGCTGCTGGGCGACGCGCGGCTTCCAAACGCGATCCCCGAGGGCGGGCTCACGGTGCGCTGGGATCCGAGCCGCGGCGCCGACGCGCTCGCCGTTCGCGACAAGGACGGCGGCGATCTGCAGCTCTTCTTTCGCGCCGACCGCACGCTCATCGCTGTGGTCCGGACCGCGCCCGACGGCGTCCGGCTCTGGCAAACGTCGTACGAGGACTTCGAGACCGCCGGCGGGGTGTCGATCCCCAAGACGATCAAGTTCGCGGAGCGCACCGGCGGCTTTGCCGAAGGTGTCGAGATCCAGTTCAAGGACCGCGCCCTCAACCCACCCGCGCCGGCGGGCGCGTTTACGCTTGCGCCACCGCCAGGCGCCGCGGTCAACGACGTCGGCTGCCAGGGAAGCTGAGCGCGCTAACGGGCGAGCGCGGCGACCAGGTCGCCGAAGTACGCGGGGACGCTGTCCCAGGGGTTCGGGAGCACGTCGTTCTGCAAGTAGATGTAGCCGACGCTCTGCTTGGCGGCGGCGACGAACGCGGCGTCCATCGATACGCCGTACGGAATGATGCCGAAGTTGCGGCGGTCGTACGAGGTGTGCCAGCCGGCGAGCTTGTCGACGCTGGGCAGGCCGCTGGTCTCGTAGATGAAGATGACGTCCACGGTGCCGACGTAGCTGGCGCGGCTGTCGGTGCCGGGGTTGCCGATGGTGAGGTCACTGCCGTGGCTCTTCGCGTAGGCGGTGAGGCCGGCGTAGTAGGGCTCGAGACCGGCGACGTTGGACATCTCGTCGAAGAAGATGCCGGTCACCGCCGGGTAGAAGCTGTGCCAGCGGTCGATGTCGGCCTGCACGTCGGCGGCGGCGCGGTTGCCGTAGGAGGTATAGACGTAGCCGACGACCTTGACGCCCGCGGCGACGAGGTCCGCGATCGCGGTGGTGTAGCCCGATCGCGCGGACGTTCCCGGACCGTTGCCGGGGTTGACGACCGCCATCACCGGAACGCTCGGATTCGCCCGCTTGGCCGCGGCCAGCGCCGTCCACGACGCGTGGGGCGGCGAGGTGTAGAGCGGGACGATCGTGCCTGCAGGACTCGGCGTCGGGGTGGTCGGCATCGGAGTGGTCGTTGGTGGTGGTGTCGTCGTCGGCGGCGGGGTCGTCGTCGGCGGCGGGGTCGTCGTCGTCGGCGGGGTCGTCGTCGGCGGGTGTCGTCGTCGGCGGCGAGACCGTCCCGCCCGCAGTGAGCGTCAGCGTGTCGAGGTAGACACTTCCCGCCCCGGCGGCATCGGTGGGCACTAGCGCCATGCCGCGCACGCCGGCGAAATCTTGCACGGCGTCGACGCGTGCGCCGGACGGATGCCAGGCGGCCGCCGTGAAGCCGGCAAACGGCAACCCAACCTTCTGCCAGCCCGCGAAATCGACCGTGAACCGAGACTCCCAGCGCTCGCTGCCGGCGTCGTAGATCTGCACCAGGAAGTGGTGACCAGTGCCGAGGCCGTACACCCACAGCTCGAGACCCGACGACGTCGACCAGTCGCGCGCGGTGGAGAACTGCCGTTCGAGGCCCGCGAAGCCGCCTGACACGACGGTGTAGGTGAGCTTCATCGCGTTCGGGCCGCTGGTCGAACGGCTGGTGGAGATGCGGTGGTCGATGGCGGCGCCCCCGCCACTGAACCGCACCCAGTCCGAGACGTCTCCGTCATCGAAGTCGTCCACGGCCGCCGCGGTGGCCAGGGCGTGCGTGTTCTCGCGCACCACCTCTTCTTCGAGGGGCTCCGCGCAGGCGGAAAGCAGGACGGTCGCGGAAACGGAGAGGGCAAGCGCTAGGGCGAACGCGCTCGCAGGCTTGGGGCCATGCTGCATCAGTACCTCCCGATGAGTACGGTCGGGCATCGGGATCGGACGTATCCGGCGTTCCCTTTAGGTAACAACCCCGCGAGATGACACATGTGCGTGACGGCACGACCCGACAATTCCGGCCCATCCGCTGGCACGTGTTCTGCTGCTATTGGGGGACGTGGTCTCAGCTCATGCGCGATCTCAGCCGCGAACCTCGCCCGATCAGGCGTTGCTCGAGCGGGTGGCGGCGGGCGACGTCAACGCGCTGCACGACCTTTACGCCGAGCATGCTTCCCGCGCGATGGCGATTGCGATGCGCATCCTGCGCCGCCAAGAAGAGGCCGAAGAGGTGGTCCAGGACACTTTCCTCGAGGTCTGGCGCCGCGCTGGGCAGTTCGATGAGGCGCGCGGGGGCGCCCAAAGCTGGATCGTGACCATCGCCCGCAGCCGCGCGATCGATCGCCTGCGCGCGTCCGGAACCGAGCTGCGTGCGTTCGAAGGCGCGTCCGGGATGGCAGGCGTCCAGCCCGCGGCGCTGGCGTCGCCGGCGGCGGCAACCGAGGAACGCCGCGACGAGGTGCGGGTGGTGACGGCGCTGGCCGCGCTCCCCGCGGAGCAGCGCGAGACCATCGAGCTCGCGTATTACGCGGGGCTGAGCCAGACCGAGATCGCCGCCAAGACCGGCCGCCCGCTCGGCACGGTGAAGATGCGGGTGCGACTGGCAATCAAGAAACTGACCGGCCTACTGAAAGAGGAGGAGTCGTGAGCGTGAGACACGAGATTACATGTGCGGAGTTCAGGACCATGGCCGCGGCGTACGCGTTGGATACGCTCGACCATCCGGAGCGGATGGCGTGCACACACCACCTGGCGCAAGCCACGCCCCACCAGGGCTGCTACGCGGCCGTGGACGAGGCGCGGCGGGTAACCGAGCTTCTGGCCCTGGCGGTTGCGCCCGCGCAGCCGGCACCGGCCCATCTGTGGAGGGCGATCGAGGCGCGGGTTTCGCGCGCAGCGCGTGGGAATGGACGCCGGCACCCGTTGCGTACGCCCGTCAGCGCCCGCGCGGGCGGCCGCGCGAAGGTGAAGCAGCACGCGCACCGATAGGGCGGCCGGCACCGCGCCGCGACCCGCCGCGCCGCCGCGCTGCGGGGGGGCGATCACAGCCTCCCGAACGGTTGCGACTGAAACGTATCCAGCAGCAGCGTGCGCAGGCGCTGCCGAACCAGCACCAGCGCCAGCACGCAGGACAGCGTCGTCGCGAGCGCGTAGCCCGTACCGGGCGGAAGCCCCGCGCGCCAGCACGCGACGGTCGCCGCGAGCTCGGCGACCAGCAGCACGACTGCGACGGTCAGCGCGTCGCGCCGCAAGTCGAAGTAGTAGAGCATCAGCAGGCCGAGCAGCGTCATCATCTGCATCGCGGCGCCGAGCAACGCTAGCCGGTACATCGGCAGCGCCTCGGGCGGAAGCCCGACCAGCTGGAGCACGAGCGGGCCCGCCATGAACCCGAGCAGCGTGACGCCGGACTGGACCAGACCCGCGCCGCGCAGGATGCGGAACGCCTCGCTGCGAACCAGCTGCGCGCGCTCGCGCAGCCGATCGATCGTCCCGCCGCCCTCGAGGGCGCCGTAGAACGCGCGGTAGCGCTGGTAGAAGACGGTCTCGATTTGCACGTAAATCCAGGCGAACGCGGGGATGACCGAGAACCACGCGAGGGCGGCGCTGGAGGTGTAGGGCGCGGCGGCGCCGGCGCCCGCGAGCAACCAGAGCACCGGCTTGTCGGCCCAGATCGACAGGTGGTAGGCGAACGCGGCCGCGGCGAGCAATCGGTACTCCACGAACGCGGGCCACAGCCGCTCGCGTTCGTCCGCCTTCTCGGGCAGCACGCGCAAGACGCCGACCAGCAGCACGATCAGGCTGCAGAGCTGGCCGGCGCCGAATCCGTAGAGGTAGCCGACCGCGCCGAGGTCGAGGCCGCGCCCGAACCCGAGCGCGACCGCGACGCTGATCGGCGCGCCGATGGCGAACGCGGCCAGCACCACCTTGGGCGAGCTCAAGCCGCCGCACACGGACAGCATCAACCACTGCGCGCCGACGATCACCGTCAGCATCGTGCCGGGCACGGCGAACACGAGCGGCACCTTCACGATCGCCATCAGCGCGGCGCCCGCCACCGCGAACATCAGCACGGTGGCCGCGAGGCCGCGCCGCAGCGGGGCCGCGATCGCGTCGAGGCGCTGGTCGTAGAGCCGGTCGGACGCGTGGCGCGACAGCACGACGTCGATGGGCGCGCCCAGGATTACGGTCAGCGCGTACACGATCGTCACCGTGTTCTCGACCAGCCTGAACTCACCCCCGGCGAAACTCCGAGAGCTTAGCCGTAGTCCAGTCAACACGGCGGTGGTGAGCAACCAGGGCGCGGACGTGACCGCCACCCCGGTCAGATATGCGCCGAGCGCGCCCGACAGGGATCCACGATCCATGAGCCGTTGTAACTTCCAACCGATGCCAGCTATCGCGTCACCATGTCCCGGTAGAGGTTTCGATAACTCTCGAGCATGTGTTCGCGGCGATAGAAACCGAGCACGCGCTTGCGGCCGGCGGCGCCCAGCCGCGCGCGCAACTGGGGATCGCGGGCGAGGCGGACGAGGGCGGCGGCGGTATCCTCGGGAATGCCCACCCGGGTGACGAATCCACTTTCGCCCAGCCTACGGTCGGCGTCGGCGCGGCCTTCGATCATCTCGCGGCACGCCCCGACGTCGGTGGCGACGACGGGAACGCCGGCCGCGTACGCCTCGAGTATCACCAGCGGCTGCCCTTCGCTGAAGCTGGTCAGCACCACGACGTCGAGGTCGCGATAGATGAGGTCGGGCGGCTGCGGGCCGGCGAACGTGATCGTCGCCGTCAAACCCAGCGACTCGACCAGCGCGCGGCAGCGGCCGGCGTACTCCGGATCTTCACCGGCGGGACCGATGATGCGAACCTCGAGATCGACCTCGGCGGCGGCGAGCTGGCACGCGCGGATGAACGTGATGACGTCCTTGATTGGCACCACGCGGCCCACGAATCCCACCCGCAGCGGCGGGATCGAATCGGGCGCCCGACGCTCCGGCTCGGCGTCCGACACCGCGACGCCGTTGGGGACGATCGAGATCTTTTGTGGCGGCGCGCCGTCCGCGATTTGACGCTCGCGGTTCGCGTCGCTGAGCGTGACGATGCGCGAAGCCTGCAGATAAGCGAGCTGCGACAGCGCGCGGAACGAGCGCGACCAGAGCCGGCGCAGCGGCGACGGCGTGGCCGCGACCGACGCCCCGTCGCCGGCGTCGGGCGAATCCTTGATCCAGCTCGCGCGCGCGAGATCCATGTCGCGCTCGCGCGAGTAGATCCCGTGCTCGGTGACGACCAGCGGTCGGCCCGTCCGGTGGCTGAACGCGGCGCCGCACAGCCCCGCGTACCCGGTGGACACCGCGTGATAGCAGCGGGCGAACGGCGGCGACGCGGTGGTCAGCAAGCGGAGGATCGGCACGTAGATGCTGCGGAAGTGCCAGAACAGATCGAGGAACGGGGTGTGGCCCCCGAGCTTTTCCGCGATTTCGGCGATGAGATCGAAGGTTTCGCGGCCGTGGAGGAATTCGCCCAGGGTGAGGTCGCCGCAAACCAGATCCGCGAGCAGCGCTTCGTCGACGGCGCCGGGCCCGAGATGGATGCGCCGGATCGCGCCCAGCACCCGCGAGGGCTGCAGCCGGGAGTGGCTCGAGCGCCCCAACCGGTGAATGTCTTGGTCGAGGCGCGCGCGCGCCTGGGGCGTGAGCTCCCCGAGCTCGCCGTCGCGGCAGTACACGTGGTGGAGGCCGGTCACGTGCTCGGCGAGCGCGAAGCAGGGTGCGCCGTAGCTGCCTGGGTGAGACCCGATGTTGAAGACCGAGAACTTCAGCGCCGGGTGGCCATTGATGATGTCGTGCACCCACGCCGACACGCCCCCCGCGAGGTACGGATACGTGCCCTCGACCAACAAACACACGTCGTCGTCGACCGCGGCCTCGACCGCCGCGCCCAGACTCGATGACATCAGCGCGCCCCCGGTTTGCGGTCGCGTTCGATACCGAGATCTTCGAGCGCCATCGCCGCATCGACGGCGACGTCCGCCCTCCCCGCCAAGACCGCGCGTCGCAAAAGCTCGACCGAGGACGCGTCGGCGCGGCGTGCGAGCATCCCCACGGTCGCGATGCGCTCGGTCTGGCTGCCCCCCATCAGCGACTCCCACGCGGACAATCCGTCGGTGATCTGGCGGATCCCGGACAGCGAGAGCGGTCGCCGCTCGGGAGCGTCGCGGGTGGGGATGTGCGCGACCTCACCCCGCCGGTTGGTGGCGAGCGTGACCATCGCCAGCACCGCCCCCAAAGCCGGCAAGGTGAGCGTCAAGGCCGCCACCAACGTACGCTGACTGCGGCTCTTCCCGGATACCGCCACCGCCGCGCCGACCGCGACGAGGTGAAGCGCCGTCGCGAGGATCCACGGCCCGGCCGCACGGAACCCGAACCCGAGCGCCCCGATCGCGGCCACGTCCGTCGCCGCCGACAGCGACAGTAGGCTGAGCCCGACTCGAGCCTCGCGGGTCATGTTCAATTCGCAATGGCTCGGTCGCGCGACTCGGTGCTGGGCCCGGGCTCGGCGACGTTGGAGGTTCGCTTGGGCATCGACTTGGCGCACCAGCGGGCGATGAGACCGACGTCGTGCACGAGCGGGCGGCGTAACGAATCGGCCGGCACCCCGCGCAGCGCGAGCACACCCGACACCCGTCCGGTGTCGTCGACGATCGGCGTCGCGAGCTCGCAATCGCTCGGCCCCGCGTCCGGCAGATCGGTGGCGCGCGCGGGCGCCGCGGTCTCGAACGCGGCTCGAATCGTCCGATCCGGGAACACGTCCGGCGCGCCCGCGGACTGGGCATCGTCCCAGGGTCCCACCGACGCGAGCGTCCTGGGACGGCCCCCGTCGAGGAACACGACCGCACCGGCGCGCGCGCCGGTGCGCGCGAGCGCGAGATCGAGCGCCCCCTGCGACGCCGTGGTCGGATCGCCGCTCTCGATCCGAGCCGCGACGTCGCGCAGGAACGTCAGGCAGTGATCGAAGCGATCGGCGCGAGCGCGCAAGGCGACCGCCGCGTCCCGTAGCGCGCCGATGGTGGCGTCGTCCGCCTCGCTCTTGCGCACGAGCTCCTCGCCGCGGGTCACGAGGTGGTTGATGCGATGCTCGCGCGTCGACGTCACCACCGCGACCAGCATGCTCACCACCAGCGCCACCAGGTCGGGGATCGAGTTGCTGACCGCCCTCAGCAAGGGGACGAGCTCCCGGCCCGTGCCGAGCGCGGTGAGCGCGAGCGCGCCCAGACCGGCGACCAGCCCGACCCCGAACCCGCGGCCGCCGTGGCGCGCGGCCATCAAGATCACCACCACCCAGCCGAGGTGCGGAGTCAGCCCGGCGCCGAGGTCGCGGCGCGCGAGCGCGGCCGTCAACAGCGCGACCACCACCGCCGCCAGCACCGCATCGCGCGCGATGACCATCGCGGACGCGGTCGCCACCGGCGGCGCGGCCGCGGTCGCTGCCTTGGTCAGCAGCGCAGGCGCGGAGCCGCGCCGAGGCTCGCGCATTCCCACCATCGAGATCTCAGAGGTCGACATGATAGGCCACCCATCCCGTGTGTCGCCGGCCGACGAGGCCGGTCATGGTTTCTTGCGCGAAGTCGTACGACGCCAATATCCGGCTCGCGGCGCTGCTCGCGAGCGACAGCGTCAGGCCCCCTTGCGACAGCAGATTCCTGCGCATGCTCTCGTATCCGAGCCCGCCCCGCAGCTCGACGCCGTACCGCCCGTCGCCGGCCGCGCTTCGCATCACGACCGAGCCGATGGTCACGGAGGATCGCGGCAGCAGCGACAGCCGGCGATCGAACTCCGGGTCAGACTGGCCGTAGAGCTCGTAGTGACGCGCGCTGAAGCTGACGGCCTCTGCGGACTCGGTCGCGCGGACGAGGCTGTCGTTGAGGACCTGACCGCGTAGCACGCGCCCCGGGTCTTGCCACACCACCAGGTCGGCTCCCGCCCACGACAGCACCTGCGATGCCTCGGGACGCGCGGCGCCCGGAGCGCCGGCCCCCAGCATCAGCCGCCGCGGCTGACTTCCGCCGACCAAAATCACGCGACGGGTCGACGGGACCGGGAACACGAACAGCTGGCCGGTCGCCCCGGTCACCACGCCGTTTTCGCGAATCGCGATCGCCGCCTCCGTCCATTGCTCCTCGAGCCCCCCGCGAACATTGACCCGAACCCGCGAGCCCACCGGGGTATCAATCTCGCCGATGCCGCCGAAGCGAAGCCCTGCCTGAGACTGAAGCGGCGCGCCGTCGGAGCTCGGGATCTGCGTCAGCCCACGTGCCTGCGCCCCGAACATCAGGGTGCCGCCGTAGCGCGCGCCCAGCACCAGCGCGGCGGTGACCGCCGAAACGCTGGTCCGCGCGTTCGGCCAGCCACCCTGGGCGGCGTCGTGTGAGAACAGCATCGACACGAGGTGGCGCGACCCGAACGGCAACGCGGCACCCGCCTGCGCGCGTTCGGCGTTGGTGTTGGGATCGGAGCGAAGCCCGATCCCGCCCGTGACTTCGGGCGTCAGCCGGTAGCGCATGCGATCCCGCGCCGCCACCAGCGTCGCGTCGGGCTCGCCGGCGGCGGAGGCCGAACGGTACGCCCGAAGCGCGTCGGCATATTCGCCGGCGCGTTCGAGCGCGCGGCCGTAGTCGCGCTGCGCGCCCATAGACGGGTCATCAGCCGCCAGCCGCGAGCGGACCGTCAGCTCGTCGGGGAGCTTGCCCTCTGCCTCGAGCGCCCAGGCCAACATGTGTCGTGCGCGAAGATTGTCGGGAGAGCGCGCCAGAAACCGACGCAGGAGCCGCTCCGCGCCCGCCCAGTCCTGCCACAGCAGGTGGGCGTCGGCGTGATTGATCGCGACCTCGGCGTCGGCAGGCGCGTCCGCCGCCGGCCACATTCGTTCATAAACCTGGTCGGCGCGCCGGAGCTCGCCGCGACGGGCGTAGACACGCGCCAGCCACAGCCGCGGCATCCGCTCGCTGGGCGAGGCGCCGATCTCCAGCTCCGCGATTCGGTGCTCGCCGCGCGCCTCGTCGAGCCGCCCGAGGGCGTAGAGCGCTTCGCCGCGAAGGTAGTGCAGCTCCGGATCGCGATGATGACCCGCGAAGTGGTGCGCCTGCTCGAGCACGCGCGCTGCATATTCGAAATCGCTCGCCGCCATCCCCGCCCGGCCCGCGTCGCGCTGGGCGGCGGCGTCATGCCGCGAGATCGTCAGCAGCTGATCGTAGAGCTCCCGCGCCCGCGTCCAGTTGCTGCGCGCGAGCTCGAGCGCCGCCTCTTGCCGAAGCGTCTCGATCTTCGCCCGCTGCGCGGCGCCTGGCGCTTCCCCAGCTTCGCGTGCCGCCGCTTCGCTCGCCGGCTCGTCGCCCGCCCAAGACGGGGAGCTAGAAACGCCCGCGAGAACGACCGTCAGCAGCGCATGCGGCCCCCTTCGCCTGCTGCCCCACATCCGATTACGCCGCACTGGTCAGTTCTCCTCTCATCGTGACGCGACCTATTCGGTCTATGGAAAATGCATGCCAGGCTTTCCCCCGACCCCCCGGCCCCGAAGTATCACGGCGGTCCACCGCGACTGGGCTCGCCCCGCGACCCAGGCGGTGACCTTTTCGTTACGAGGTCGCCCCTACGTAACCTGGCGGGTGGTCGCCGAATGCTTATGTAAACGTTACATGCCTCGGTATGCCGCCAAGCTGGCTGCTTGCTTGCTTATCGTTGCGCCGCCGTCGGTGGCGCAGTCCGCCGCCCGCGCCGACGAGGTCGATCGGGCGGTGCAGAACATCATCTCGCTCGATCAGCGCGTCCACATCATGGCGCTCGAGTTCAGCGAGGCGCCGCGCGAGTCGCCCGAGCTCCCGCTGCGGCGGCTCGTCGACGCCGAAGGGCTGCTCGGGCTCGGCCGCGCGGACGAGGCGACCACGCTGCTGCTCGACGTGGCGTTGCGCTGGCCGGGAACGCCGGCTGCGCGCGACGCCGGCTTCTTGCTGGGCGATGCGCTGTTCCAGCTGGGCGACGTCATGCTCGCGCGCCGCTATTACGAAGATGCGCTGGCGAGCGCAGACGGCACGGCACGCCAGCGCAAGGCGCTGGTCAGACTGGTGCAGATCGCGCTCACGACCGGAGACCTCACCCACGTCGATCGCTACCTCGCGCTGCTGGCCAACGATAAGGTGGCGGCCCGCGATCCCGCGGTGCAATACCTCGACGCCAAGGTTCGGTACCAGCGGGGCGAGCTCGATGAAGCGGCGCGCGGGTTCAAGCGCATCATGGCTACCAGCGCACCCGCATCGATCTACGTGTGGCGGGCCCGCTATTTCGCCGCGACCATCCAGCTGACGAAAGCTGACCTCGAGGCGGCGAGCCGTGGCTACCAGGCGATGCTGGCCGGCACGGCGCCCGATGCCGGCGCGCGCGAGATTCAGGACCTCGCCCGTCTCGCCGTCGCGCGCATCGACTACCAGCAGGGACGTCACGATCGCGCCGCCGCCGGCTATCGATCGATCTCCCGCGATTCCAAACACTGGCCCGACGCGCTCTACGAGCTCGGCTGGACCTACGTCGGCGCCAAGCAGTTCGAGAACGCACATGCCGCGTTTGCCCAGCTCTTGCGCTCGCGGCCCGATGGTCCGCGAGCCCCGGAGCTGAAGCTGATGCTCGCGAACATCGATCTGCGGCAGGGCCGACTGCCCGAGGCGCAGCGCGGATTTTCCGGCGCGCGCGATCGGCTGCAACCGGCGCAGGACAAGCTGCGCGAGGTGATCGTCCGCAGCCAAGCCGAGCCCGGCTTCCTCGATTCGCTGACCAACCGCGGCCACGACCAGCTGGATCTCGCGGCGTTCGTCCCCGAGTCTACGCGCGCGTGGGTTCGCGCCGACCCCGAGGTCTCGCGGCTGCTCGCGGTCGCCGACGAAGTCGCCTGGAGCCAACGCGCGGTCGCGGAGGCCGGCGGCGTCATCGAACGCGTCGAGGGCGCGCTCGCCGACGCCGCGCGCATGGACCCGCTCGAGCTGTTCCTCGACCTGCGCCGAACCCGCCAGCTCTCGAGCCAGCTTTTCGGCGAGCTGGCCGCGCTTCGCGATCGGTTCACGACCCGCGCGCGCCGGCTGGAGGCGCCGCATCTGAACGCGGCCGAGGTGGCCGAGCTCGGGCGGATCGACGCCGAGCGGGCCGCGATCGACGGACAGCTGGGTGCGCCGTCGAAGCTCGACGTGCGGGCTGCCGAACGGCCGATGTCGCAACTGCGCGCGCTCGTGCTGCGCCTCGAGGGCCCGGGATCCAAGTTGCGTTACGGCATCGCCGAGGCGCTGCGCGCCGGCAAGCCGGCGCCGGTGTCGGGCGCGCGCGAGCACGCCGTTGCCGAACGGCTGCGACGCCTCACCGAACAAGAGCAGCGGCTTCAGGACGACGTGTTGCGGCGCCTCGGCCCCAGCCAACGCGCCGTCATCGATCGCGAGCTCGAGGTCGCGTCGCGCGCCGGCGCGGTGATGTCACAGCTGTTCGCGCTCGACGCGCGCCTGCACGCCGAGGCGGAGACGCGGCTTTCCGCGCTCGAACGGCTGGTCGGGGAGCGGCGGCAGGACATGGACGTGACCAACACCAAGCTCGCCGGCGTCGAGCGCGACACCCAGAACCTGGGCGAGGTGCTGGTGCGCATGATGTACACGCGCATCGCGGACCGCGTCTATGATTTGCTGGTGCGGGCGGACGTCGGGCTCATCGACGTGTCGTGGGCGGCCAAGGAGCGCAGCATGGGCGGCCTGCGCGCTGTGTTGCTCCGGAGGCAACGCGAGCTGGACGTCGTCACTCGAGAGGTGGACCTCCAGGAGGACGCGCTGAACCAGCGCTTCGACCGCGCGCTCAGGCAGTTGCCGCGGCTGGCGGATTGACAGCCCGGCACTCGAACCTAGCTTTTAAACCCAGGAGGGCGTGGTCAATGTCCAAACTCATGTTGGCAATGTTTCTGACGGTTGCGTTTGGTTTCAGCACTACCGCGGTTGGCGCTCCTCGGGCCGCCGCCAAGGCGAGCACCGCGGACAAGGCGGAGAAGGCGGAGAAGGCGCAGACAGCACCGCCGCTCGACAAAGACGCGCAGGCGAAGCTCAAAGAGCACATGAAGATGCGCAACCACGTCAAGGGCGTGAAGTACCCGGCGACGAAGGAAGAGCTGGTGACCGCGTTCAAAGGCTTCAAGGACATCAAGACCGACGACCGGAAGTGGTTCGAGGAGACGCTCCCCAACAAGACCTTCGACAACGCCGACGAGGTGATGAAGGCGTTGGGCTGGGAGGTCTCGCCGGACGAGACGGCGTCCACCGAGAAGCGCGGGAAGAACTGATTCGACACCGGGCCGCGCTCGTCATCGGGCTGGTACTGTCGGCGAGTTGCGCCACGGGTCGTCAGACATCGCTTCGTCAGCCGCTCGACGGCGTCAATCGGTGGTGGATTTTCCTCGCGCGCACCGACCACGCCCCGGCGATCGACTGGCGAGGCGCCGCGGGCGATGCGCAACTGGTGATCCTCAACCATGACGCCCGGCGGCCGCTCGAGCTCCCAGCCCGACCGACGATTCCGATCGCGTATCTGAGCGTCGGTGAGGCGGAGGCGTCGCGTCCGTACTGGCCGCAGGTGAGAGGCAAGACCTTCGTGGTCGAGCCGAACCCGACCTGGCCCGACAACGTTCGCGTCGACATTCGCGACCGGCGCTGGCAGTCGATCTTGCTCGACGGCGAGGTGCCACGGCTGCTCGCGCAGGGCTACGCGGGCGTCATGCTGGACACGCTCGACATCGCGCCCTATTTGGAACGAAAGGATCCGGTGCGTTTCGCAGGGTGCCGGCAGGCGTTGGCCGAGTTCCTGTCGGTGCTACGCCGGCAGTTTCCGAGCGCGATCCTGCTCGCCAACGGGACCGAGACGCTGGTGGACGCGGCGCCTTACGTCGACGGCTACGTCACCGAAGGCATCTTCGCGACCTACGACCTCGCGCCGCTCGCCTATCGCCAGACGACCGAGGTGGAGCGCGGGTGGCGGCTGTCGCAGGTGAACGCGGCGCTCGCTCGCGCCCGCCGGCCCGTGTTCTCGATCGAATACGCGCCGGCGACAGCCGCGCCCGCGGGGCTGTCCGAGTGGGCCGAGCGGCGCGCACGCGAGCACGGCTTCCGCCCATTCGTGACGACGCGGGAGCTCGATCGGCGGCCCTGAGTCACTCGAGGATGAAGTTGCCGGTCGCGAGCTCGATGCCGCCGTCGAGCCCGCGCGTACGCCAGAGCGCGACCTGGTACTTGCGCTTCGAGGTGAACCCCTGATCCTTCGAGACCACGAAGTCGTTGACGAACACGGTCGCGCTTCCCGGCTCGACCGGCACCGTGGCCGAGAACATCGGCGCCGGCGGTGACGCCTCTCGGGCGTCGCCGCCGGGCGCCGTGTAAAAACGGAGCTCGAGCGTGTCTTCACCGACGGGCCGCTCGAGCCACGCCGCGAAGTGGACGCGCCACGCGCCGTCACAGCAGGCGTCGATCGGCTGCGGCTGTTGTAGCCGGCTCATCGCGGCGGTCAGCTCGGCGACAGACGCGGCGGGCTTCGCGAGCAGGTACACGTTGCTGGCCACGATCCGCCCGATGCGCGCCCCCGACTCGCGCGCCGCGGGCCCGGCCGGAGACCCGACCAACGCCCCGCCGAACGCCAGCAAGCTCGCCCCCAACACCCACCGACGCGTTTGCGGTCTCGTATGTCGCACGCTCGAATGTCGCACGGTGGAAAGCTCCTCGCGGTCGTTGAGTTTTAGAATTCAGTTCATGATTCGTGCCGGCGGGAAGCCGCCTGCCGGCGGGAGGTGGTCGAAAAGCTCGTCACCTCGGCGTAACGACCACGCCCCGGTCAGTAACGGCGCGTGCTGCGCCCACGCCGAACCGCCCGATGATGCTCGGCGCGCGCCGCAGCTGGTCGTGGGCACGAAGTTTGATGTCGAACCGCCCCGTGGCGTGGATGGGCCGCATGTCGGACGGATCCGATCGACCTGATCCTGGTCCGACGGTCATCGACCGCAACGTCATCGGCGCCGGGCACGTGGATTCGCCGGCGCTGCCGCCGCTCGTGGACGACCCCGCCATTTACCTCGAGAGCGACGTCGGTCCGGTCACGGTCACGTTGACGGCCTCCGACGCGCAGGCGCTGGCGGACATCGAGACCAACGCGACGGACGGGAACACGCCGGTCGTGTTCACCGCCGCCGACTACGGCGGCGGTCGCACCGCCGGCAACGGCACGATCGAGCTGCGCGGCAGTACCAGCCGCGGCGCGCTCCAGAAGTCGTTCCAGATCGAGCTCGCGTCCGACGCCACGCCCTGGCGCGGTGGTCGAATCATCAACTTGCTCAAGCACCCGTTCGATCTGACGCGGGTGCGGAACACGCTCAGCTTCGAGTCGTTCCGCTCGATCTCGGACCTCGTCAGCCTGCGCACCGGGTTCGTCCACCTCATCATCAACTCGATCGATCGCGGCCTCTACGAGTGGGTCGAGGAACCGGACGAAACTTTTCTCGCCTCACGCGGGCTCGACGCGCGCGGCAGCCTGTACGAGGCCAAGACGTTCGCGTTCACGCCCATCGACGACGCGACCGCGTCCGATCCGGCGAAGGTCGATGACATCGTCGCTGCGAGGGGAAGCAACGACCTGGCGAAGCTCCGGCGCATGCTCGCCGCGGTCAACGACGCGCGGCAGCCCATCGACGGCGTCATCGGTCACTACTTCAACCGCGCCAACTACGTGACCTGGCTGGCGGTCAACGTGTTGACCGCCGACTACGACAGCGGGTCGCAGAACCTCATGCTCTATAGCCCCGCGGAGCACGAGGGCTGGTACTTCCTGCCCTGGGACTACGACGGCGCCTGGGGATGGAACGAGCAGTCGCTGTCGCCGCCGCGGCCGCGCTGGCGGGAGGGGCTGTCGAACTGGTGGTGGGTGGCGCTCCACCAGCGTTTCCTGGCGGAGCCCGCGAACCTCGCCGAGCTGGATGCCCGTATCCGCGCGCTGGCGGCGACCACCTTCGCGGACGACGCCGTGGCGGCGAAGCTCGCGCGCTACCACGACGTTGTCGCGTCGTTCATCTCGGTCGAGCCCGACATCAACAACCTGCCCTGCGAGACCGCGGGCACGCAGGCCGCCATCGCGGCGTGGGAGGCGGAGTACACCCGCATCGCCACCAACGCGGGACGCGCGTTGGCCGAATACGCGACCTGCCTCAGTCGCCCGATGCCGTTCTGGCTGTATTCGCCGGCGTTCCATCCATCGGGCGTGGCGTTGTCGTGGAGCCGGTCGTACCAGCTGCAGGGCCAGCCGCTCCGCTACGACATCGAGATCAACGCCAGCGAGACGTTCGACCCGGCCGCCACGGTGGCAACCAAGACTGGGCTCGCCGAGCCCCTGTTCACCGCGGCGGGGCTCGCGCCGGGCCACTACTTCTGGCGCGCCGTTGCCCGCTCGGTGACCAACCCGGCGCACGACTGGCAAATGGCCTTCAACGATCACCTGAGCTTGGACGTGACGTGAAGCCTCTGGTTGTGGCGATCTCGCTGGCGTTCGTGGCTGCGACCCTCGGGTGCGGACCCGACCGCGGCGCCGGCACCGACGCGGGCGCCGTCGTCGGTGTGGGTGTCGGCGTCACCGGCGGCACCACGGGCGGCGCGGGCGTCGGCGGCGGCGCCGGGGCTGGCGGTGCAACGACCGCGATGCCCGAGCGTTACCCGTGCGACGACCTGTTCGGGCAGGATCACATCACGACCTGTGAGATCGAGATCGGCGCCGCCGAGTGGGCCGCGCTCGAGAGCGACATGGTCGACCGTCGCGCTCGGGAGGCCGCGGTTCCGCCCCAGGACTATCACCCGTATCACGCGCTCCAGGCGTTGCGCGTCGGCGGCGACAGCATTGCGAACGCGATGATTCGACTCAAGGGTCAATCATCGTGGCTTCACGCCATCGACGGCTGGCAACCGGGGATGCCGATCCCCAAGATGCAGTTCGTGATCGCATTCGATCAGATCGACACCGAGGCGCGCTTCCACGGCCTCAGGAAGATCGAGCTCGACATGCCCCACAACGACCCCTCCATGCTGCGACAGCGGCTCGCGCTCAGCTTCTTGCGCGATGATCTCGCGCTCCCGGCCCAGTGCGCGAACAGTGGCCGCCTGGTGGTGAACGGAACGTACTACGGCCTCTACACGAACCTCGAACGCCCCGACAAGTCGTTCCTCAAGCGCGTGTTCCCGGGGCAGTCCGGCGGCGATCTGTGGGACGCGGGCTGGACGCTGGAGACGAACGAAGAGGTCGCCGATCACCCGCGCCAGTGCTTGTTCTGGGGTTTGAGCCTCGGCAACTGTGGCGCTTCGCCGCCCGCCATCATTGACGCCGATGCGCTGGCGGCGGTCAGCGACATGGACGCGTCGATGATCGAATGGGCGGGCGAGGCGATGGTCACCGACGCCGACGGATATTGGGGCGGTCGCCACAACTGGTACCTTTATGATCACCCCGAGCGCGGCTTCATCTGGATTCCGCACGATCTCGACGCGACGCTGACCTGGATCGCGCGCAACGACGTCGACCCGGTGTTCTGGTGGGAGATCCGCACGCTCAGCTCGGGCGGCACGGACCCGCACTTCCTGGGCGTGGTCACCAACCCCGACTGGCTGCCCCGCTACGTCGACGCCGTCCGCCGCGCCCGCCGCGCCTATGACGTCGCCACGATGCTCGCCCGTTTGGACCGGGCGACGGCGCAGATCGCCGACGCGGTCGCGGCCGACACCCACAAGCCGTTCACGGCGGCCGCCCAGACTGCGGCCGCGGCCACGATCCGGAGCAACCTCGCGGCGCGGGCGGCGTTCATCGACGGCTGGCTCGCGTGCATCGACGGCGGCGGCACCGACGGCGACGGCGACGGCGCGCCCTGGTGCCGCGACTGCAACGACAACGACGCCTCACGCGCCCAGGGCCAGTCGGAGATCTGTGGCGACGGTGTGGATCAGGACTGCAACAGCCTGGTCGACGACGGCTGCGCGCCCACGATGTGACCCGGTCAGAGCGGGACGCGCGCCGCCCAACGCGTGAAGCACGCGTGCTCGACCGGGTTCAGGGTGCGCGGGCCGCCGGTGATCGGCATCGGACCGCCGCACATCTTGCCACCCGCGGTCAGCTTGCGGATGAGCAGGCTCTCACCCGGGCGCTTCCGGTCGAGAAGGCCGCCCTCGTCGCTGCAGTAGCCGTCGGGCGAGGCCTCCGCCTTGCTGAGCACGGCGGCGATGTCGCGGACGTCGGGAAGCGCGAACGCGGTCACCGTCGAACCCGGCCCGTGGCACGCGGCGGTGCCGCAGCTGTCGCGCAGGAACCGGGCGGGATCGAAGCCCGCGCACTGTGCATCGGTCACCGCCACCGGTGGCAGCGGATCGAGGTAGTCGTTCGAGCTCGGGGACGGCGTCGGCTTGTCGCGCACGACGTCGGCGCCCTGCGCGCCGATCCCGGCGAGGCTCTGGACCAGCAAGCCGGCCAGCGTTGGCGGGCCGCCTGACGTCAGCGCGTCGACCAGACAGCGATCGCCGGCACGCTTCGCGGGCAACACCGCGCGGCCGCGCACGTAGGTGAGCAACTTCTGCGCGACGCACGGCTCGAACCGGCCCGTGTCGAGGATCCAGCGCCCGAGCTCGCGCGGCCCGGCCACGCGCTTGCCCGCGATCGTCCCCACGAACGGCTTCGCGGATCGATCCGGCCGCCCGAAGCCGTCGTACATCCACAACGACGCGCCGATGGTTTCGAGCTGGCGGTGACAGGCGCGGCACGGGTTGTCCCTGGTGCGCATGTCGAGCAACACGCGCTCACCCGGGCGTTTGCTCTTCGCGGCAACGTGCGGGTCGAGCAGCGGGTGGTCTTTCCACGTCTTCCACGGGTACACCGCCGCGAGCGGAAAAGTTCGGCAAAGCAACGACGACTGCACCAACACCCCGCGCCCGAGCCAGCTCTCGTCGCCGCCGTTGCGGATCTCGGTCGAGATCGCGCCCAGCACCGCCCCCGACGTGAGCAAGCCGTGCTCACCGGTCACGAGCTCCGCCAGCGGCGCGCCTGTCGCGACTTGTTTCTGGATGAGCGCCGCCGCCTCGTCGAGCGCCGCGGCGAACCGTTTCGGATCGTCGACCAGCTTGCGCTCGGCGAGCGAGGGGCGAAACGCCGGAGGCCGATCGAGGCGCAGCCACTGCCGCGCGAGCTCCCGCCCGAACCGCTGGAAGCGCGCGTCGGTCATCATGCGACGGACCTCCGCCGCGAGCGCCGCGGGATCGTCCAGCGTCCCGGCTTCTGCGCGGCGCAGCAGCTCGAGGTCGGGCACCGAGCTCCACAGCACGAGCGCCAGCCGGCTCGCGAGCCGGCGACGATCGAACGCCGGGGTGCCGTTTCCCGCCGTCGCTTCATTCTGCAACACGAAGAACCGTTCGTCGCCCAGCAGCTCGGCGATGATCGTCCGCAACATCGCCGGCGCCGCGTCGCCGGCGTGCGCACGCGCGAGCGCCGCCACGCTCGCCTCGGCATCGCTCGATCGCCATAGCCGCGCCGCCGGCGCGCGCAGCTCGGCGATCGCGCAAGCACGCGGATCGCCCGCCTTCGCACACGCCCGCGTCAGAGCGGCCGCGATCTGGCCCGCGAGCGCCGACAGCTTGGCGCGGTACGGAACCAGGAACTGGTCCGAGCGATCGAGCATCCGGCCGACCACGATGTCGGGCGAGTCGCCGATGCCGGCCAGCGGCCGCGGCAGCTCGTGCAGCGATGACGCGTCCACGCCGAACACGTCCGCCACCGCGTACGCCAGCTCGAACCGCGTCAGCCGCCGATCGGGTGAGCCGAGCTCGGCACCACACGCCGCGCCCCGCCCCGCCCCGGGAGCCGGCGGCCGTCCCCCCGCGTCCGCGCTGGCGGCCGGCGCGTCCGTGCTGGCGGCCGGCGCGTCGGACCGCGACCGACAGCCCGCGGAAACCGCGACTAGCAGCGACAGCGCCCCACTTGCAAGCCCGCCCCGCGCCGGCTTCATGCGACGCAAGCAGTCTATCAAGTTCGGAACCCTGGGAGGGTTCCGAACCTCCCGCGACGGGCTCGCACGAGCCAAAGCTCGTGCTCCCCCACGCGATAACTTTCGCCCCACGACCGCCTCGGGCGAGCCAAGCGCGTGCTCCCCCACGTAATCATCGCCGTTTGGGAAAATGCGAGCCTTCTGGCGCCCGACGTGCAACAGGTATCGACGTGGGTCGATCGACCGAAACTGCTAACATCGACTCGGTGCCTGGGCCGCTTCCGCCTCGGCGACGGTTCGTAACTGCGGTCTCGGTGGTCGCGGCGGCCGCCGCGTGTTCGTCGCGCGGCACGCCCCGCGACGGCGGAAGCAACGATGCCGCGATCGAACGGCCGCATTACAACGCCGACGGCGCGCTCGGCGCCCGGGCCGACGTCGTCGTCGACGCGATCACCTGGGGCGATGCCGACTTTCTGCGCGAGCGCCCGGGTCTCGCCACCGGCAAGTATCAATTGATGGCGGGCGATCCGTTCGCGTTCTTCCGCGGCGCGCTGTCGCTCTATTTGCACGACTGGAACGACGCCGCGTCCGGGCTCGCGACCACCGCGTACGACGCGGGCGGCGCCCGACCACTCGGCCTCGGCGACGCGCACCCCGAGAACTTCGGCACGCTGCGCACCGCCGCCGGGGTGTTCCGCCTCGAGCCCAACGACTTCGACACGGCGGATCGGTTGCCGTACCTGTGGGACGTGCGCCGGTTCGCGATCGGCATGTGCCTCGCGGCGCGCGTCGCCAACCCGACCGACGCCGTCGCGCGCGCCGCGGGCGCGGCCGCCGATCGCGCCATCGCGCGCGCCGCCGTCGTGTCGTACGCGGACAGCATCCGCGCGCTCGCGTCGGCCGGCACCCGCCCCGTGATCGAGAACGGCGGTGGCAACCCGGTGCTCGAGGATCTGTTCGTCCGCTCGAACGACGACTGGAACCACCGCACCGAGATCGACCGGCTCACGATGAAGGACCCGTTTCCCGTCCTGGTCCGCGGTACGCCCGATCCCTTACAGCCGATCGAGACCACGCGCGAGCTGCCGGCGCGATCTCGCCTGGGCGTCGCCGGCGCGCTCGCAGGCTACCGCGCATCACTGCCCGCCGCGCCGCCGGTGACGGAGCTCGTGCCGCTGGACGCCGTGCAGGTGTTCGGCCAGGGCGTGGGCAGCTTCCCGCGCGTACGCGCGCTCGTGCTCGTGCGCGGTGCGACCACCGGCGGCGGCGACGACGCCATCCTCGAGATCAAGGAGCTCCCGCCCCAGGGCTCGCCGCCGTTGCCCGATGCGAGCGCGTTCGCGAGCCCGAACGAGCGCCTGGTCGCCGCACTCACGGCAGGATTCACCGAGCGCGGCGCCGATCCGCGCTGGGGCGTCGGCACCTGGATGGGCAGCCCGGTGCAGATCCGCACCGAGGCCGCCGGCTTCAAGACCGTGCGTGTGGCGCGCCTCGACGGCCCGCTCGGCACCCCCGCCGCGATCGAGGGCCTGGGCGTCGCACTCGCGCCGCTCATCGCACGCATGCACGCGGCCCCGGTCGCCGGCGCGAGCGCGAGCGGCGCGATCGCCGCGGCCATCGACCCCGACCCCGCCGGCTTCGCCGACGAGCAGACCGACGCGGCGATGCGCTACTGCGATCAGGTTGCCGCCGACTGGGAGCTGTTCAAGCAAGCGCTCGCGCTGCTCGGCCCCACGCTCGGCGTGCCCGGGAGCCCCAGCAACGCGCCGACCGCCGACCTCCGCGCGCTCTACGATCCCGCCGCCGAACCGCGCGCCGCCGGCGTCGACCCGATCGCGAACCAGGTGACCATCAACGAGATCTCGGCCACCGGCTCCGAGTACGTCGAGCTCGCGAACACGACCGCCACGACCGCCGACCTGTCCGGGTTCGGCGTCGCCGACGCCGACGACGACGGCGGCCCGCGCTTCCCCCAAGCCGTCTGGTTCCCGCCCGGCACCGCACTGCCCGCCCACGGCCGCACCGTCGTGATCGGCGGCTTCACCCCGCCCGCGACCGGCCCGCAGTCGGGCGCAGCCTGCATCGCCGGCGTCGCGACTTGCTTCCAGGCCGCCTGGAACATCAGCGCCGCAAGCGGCGAGTCCCTGTTCCTGCTGACCCCGAGCCAGGTGATCGCCGACCAGGCGCTGTACCCCGCCGGCGGCCTCCCCGCCGGTCAAAGCTGGGGCCGCCTCCCCGATCAGTCCGGCCCGTTCAGCGCGGGATCCGCGACGCCCGCAAAACCAAACGCCCCGTAGGAAGAATAGGAGAAGAGCAAATGAAGAAGATTCTCATTGTGCTGCTTCTGCTGGTGGGAGCGTGCTCCGACAAGGGTTCTGGCGTCGAAGCGTGCATTGCAGCCGGCGGGCAATGCGTGCCCGGAGGACACGCCTGCCCCAATCAAGGTCCCCAAGACTGCAATCCCAACCTCACCCCTGCCGGCGCCGTTTGCTGCCTCCCTTGTCCGGACGGTGGCAGGGCGAACGACGCAGGGACAGCATGCGAGTGAGCTCGCGATGCCGCCCGCACGCGTGGGTCCCGGCAACCCGCCCACTACGCACGTCGTCGTCCGCCGCGGCCGCCTCGGTGTCCAGACTCCCGTCGACCGGCCTCATGACCGCGTCACACGGCTTTATCCGACGCCCTAACCCCCGGAACCGGTTCCGAACGCGACGCTCGTTTGAGTCAAGTGTCCGTTCCCCCATTGGTCACGAACGGCGGCGCGTACGTCAACTCACCTCTTCGTCCCATCCTCGGTTGCTTGAATAAAGTTTCGCACCGCGGGAAGCTGCAGCTCAATTCAAAGTTCGACAGCAAAGCGCGGTCGTTCTTTGGCGGTCGCGGCGGTGCATGCGGGTGGGCCGATTGCGGGCCGATGGGCTTCGAGGTGTGCGTGGACGTTCTCCCGACCGGCGTCGTCCTCGTTGCGGACGTCAACTCCGGGACGCTGGTGCAGGCCTCGGCCTCCGCACGCACGCCGACCTCTCGCTCGGGGGCCGTGCCCACGATGGCGGGCTCGCGATCGTAGCCCACGCCTCGATGAACGGTGGTGATGACAAGTCGGGTGGCCCCGGGGATTTCTCCCCGGGGCTCCCGCGGATCCGGACGTGCGGATTTCCCGCATCCGGCTCTTCGGGCTAGCAGATTTGCTGCGCGACGGCACCGTCGCGTACCCTGTGGTCGAGGACGCTCCAAACGTTCCTCACCAGTGTCGCTATCCGTTGCAGTTTCGATGACACGTTCGGGACACGAAGTTCCCTTTGTCTTTCCCTCCAACGGTTCTGTTGCCCGGCTTCCCCTTCCCTCCGTAGGGTCCCACGGGGTTGGTTCCCCCACTTCACGGGTACTACGAGAAGCTCCGACTTCCTGCCGTCCGTCCCGGTGCCCTTCGTTTCCTTCGAGCACCCGGTACTGCCTGCGCCGACTTGTTCGCTCCTTCACGTGGCACGGCGCCGCCATCGAAGGCCTGGGCTTCAAAGCGGGTGCCCTCCCCGCATCCAAGGCGAGAGACGACAGGACCTCCCAGGTTCCTGGGGATTCCTTGTTCGCATGCCGCGTTCTTTGACTCCGGCGGAGCCTCAGCGCCTAGCACCTGCGGCGCTCTGGTATCGCCTTCCGCTCGTATGACAGCGTCGGCCTCCGCGAGTACGAAATGATTTCGAAGCTCGATCACGCGGCCTGCAAACTCCCTGTGTACGCTTCGTAGCCGGGGTCACCCCCGGACCACGCAACACTCGGTTCCAGGTCGGTTGCCAACCGTTCCCGGACGGGCTTTCGCCCGCATGGAATCCTCGAAAGGTTTCAGTTCATCCATTCTCCTTTCCCAGGCTTGGCCTGGCGCACCATCCGCGGATTCAAGATCGACCGCGTCCGGTCATCATCGACGACCCTGCAGGATCGGATCATCGAGAAGTCGAATGGCTTTGGGAGTGAACCTGGTGAGCCGCGCTTTCTGTCGAACCCGCCGCTGCAGCGGACGGGGGCCCAGGGCAACCGTCGCTCGATCGCCGGGTGTCGCGACGCGCGGGCTGCGCCCGCGCTCCTCGCGACCCGTGGTACGATCGATCGCCCTACAGGGGCGGCCCCCGCCGCTGACCGGCAGGTCGTTCGACGGACAGACTGGATGGGGACCCGGGACCACTACGTATCGCGATTCTTCCTTGCGGGCTTCACTGATCTCTCTGGTCCGGCCAACCACGAGCCGTGGCTGTGGATCGGATCCATCGACACGGGATTGATTGTCCGCCGAGCGCCCAAGAATGTCGGCTGGTCTCGCAACCTGTTCTCGGCGCCTGGCGGACTCCTTGATCCGAGCGATCGCCTCGAACGATTCCTAGCAGAAGAGGTTGAGGGCCCTGCCGCGCCGGTGTTGCGCAAGTTCGTGGCTGCGCCGCTTCGAGAGCAACGGGACATTCCCGCGGAGCTGGTGCGGTTTCTGGCTTGGCTTGCCGCGCGGAGCTTGGCGATGAGGGATCTCTTCGAAGGTTGGATCGACAGCCTCCCGACTGACGGCGCAGACCTCGTCGAACCCCCGCCTCCGGGTTGGGAGAAGATCAGCCCGGGTCGAGAACGCTTTCTGACGATGGAGCACCCCTCGGGGAGGGTCCGGACCGACGTCAGATCAGGAGAGATCGAAGACCTGCGGGGAGCTGGCTGGCGTTGGCGATTCAGCCAGGACGACTTTCTTGAGATGGTAAACGTTCAGGCCCTCTACTTTCAGGCCCGATGGTTCCCGAGGTTTTCGTGGAAGATTCTCGACGCGCCGCCCGGCTCCGTATTCGTGACGGGCGATCGACCGGCGGTCTGGGGTGTGGATGGTGACTGGTCAGTACCTCCTGCCGCTCTCAGAGACGGCCACGCCGAAATGGTGATCCCGCTCTCGCGCTCCCGTGCGCTGTTTGCTTCGAATCCGCAACGCGATCGCGTCGGTCCGATCGCACCCGCGGCAATAAACCGAGCGATCGCTCTCGGTGCCGGCTCCTGGATTGCGGGATGCACCGAGCAATCCGTTCGCGATGCTCTCGAGGTGCGCGGCGGACCGGTGAATTGAAGCGCGTGCCGTCGAACCGCGCGTTGCAGCGGACGGCACTTGCGCGCCGCCGCTGAACGCGTGATCGTTCTGCCGACCATCGAATGCATGAGAATGTTGACACGTCTCGCCGGTGGCCCCAGGCTTCGACGAATTAGGGATGGATCCACTTGTCGCTGGCCGTCTGAGCGGCGCCCTTCCGTTAGCTGTCCTTCCGCCGGTGCTGCTCCTAGGCTTTACCGCCTGGTTCCGCATCTTGTTCATGAAGGAGGAGCGGTTTTCGACGATACATTCCTTGCCGCCAAGGTTGGCAATGACAGCGGTGGGAATTCTAATCAGTTCGACGGCGTCGCTGACGACCAACCTCGGTTATGTAGCCCGGGGTGGTCAAGGTCCACTGATTCTTGCAGTCCTGGTCGTGCTGTTTTTCTTCGGCTACCTTGGATGCGAAGCGATGTATCTCGCCGCCAAGAAGGGTGGGGCGCGTCAATGGTGGACCGTTGGAGGGGCATTCTTGGCCGTCGGTATGGCCTCTCTTGCTATGCACAGCGCACGCGAAATTCTGATCTGCATCTGAGGCAGAAATGATTCCAACGTTTGGCGAAGGCCTAACTATCTTCGTGGCGGGCGGAATCATCGGCGCGCTTATCGTCGCAATAGGGCTTCTCCCTACTTTGCTGCGCCACACGGCGCCGGTGTCCGATGAGACCACAGGTCTGAAGCCTCGGGGATAGGCGGCCTAACAAATAGGCGTTTGACCCGGCCGACAGAATAGGGAGGCTGGGTTCAACAAATAGGCGTTTGACCCGGCCGACAGAATAGGGAGGCTGGGTTCCGGCGCCGTTCGCGTCGGACGGGTCAAACGGCGGGTTGGGCCAAGGCGCGCCCCGCAGTGAGCGCCACGACGTTGCCGGTATGCACAAAGAGGACATTGCCGGCGACGAAGGCGGTGGCGAAATCAGGCGCGAGGGCGAGACGACCGGGCACGCGGTGCCCTTCATGCTCGCAACGCTGGCACCGACTCGCAGCCCGAGCACCGTGACGACGCATAGCGGGCGCCGTGGAGGCAGACGTCGGCGACGGCGCCGAGAATGGCGTCACGACAGCGGTGGCGCGCACGAGGTCGATGGCGTTCACGAGATCCCCGACGGTGGCGCGCGGGCGGCGCCGAGCGGCGGCAGCGGCGCGATGACGAGCGGCCCGTCGCAAACGGGACAGCGTCCGAGATCGATCCCGGTGAGCTCGCGGAAGAGATCCCGCCAGGAGGGTACCTCGGCGTCGACGCGTGGGTCGGAGCCTGGCTGCGCCGACGGTGTCGCGGCGTCGGCCGGCGCGGCCGTCTCGAGAGCGGCGCGGGCGGCGGCGAGCTTGGTGTTGATGTTGCCGGCGGCGAGCAGACCGTAGTGGCGGATCTTGACGAAGCCGCGGGGCAAGACGTGCTGGAGGAAGCGGCGGATGAATTCGAGCGGCTCGAGGCGGCACACCTGCCGACCACGCGTGCGAAACACGACCTCGTGATCACCGACGTCGAGGAGGCGATGGTTCGAGATGGCGACGCGGTGGGTGTACTGACCGAGGTAGCGAAGCAGCGCGTTCGGGTTGGCGAATGGCGCCTTGGCGTAGACAACCCAGTCCTTTCTGTAGAGCGCGTCTCGCAAACGAGCGAAGGCGGCCCCGTCGCCGAGGGGTGCGGCACCGCCGCCGAAAGCGAGCTCGCCGCGCTCGTACATCTGCGCGAGCGCCGCGAGGAATCGGCCGCGGAAGACTCGCGACAGGACCTTCACGGGCAAGAGAAAGCGTTCGGCGGACGGCACCCACGCTCTGCCATCGGGGGCGAGGCCGCCGGCGGTGACGATGCAGTGCAGGTGCGGGTGGAAGCTCAGGTTACGCGCCCAGGTGTGCAGCACTGCGGTAATCCCGACGAGGGCACCGAGCCGTTTCGGGTCGCGGGCGACGTCCAGCAGGGTCGAGGCCACCGTGTCGAACAGCAACGTGAAGAGGCGCTCGCGGTTGTGGGCGACGAGCGGACGCAGCTCGGCGGGCAACGTGAAGACGACGTGAAAGTGTGGAACGGGGAGCGCCCGTTGCATGCGCGCCTTCACCCAGCGCGCTTGTCGCAGCGCCTGGCACTTCGGGCAGTGGCGGTTGCGGCAGGAATTGTACGAGGGACGCTCGACGCCGCAGCTTCGGCACACGTCGAGGTGTCCGCCGAGGACGGCGGTCCGACAGACGGAGATGTCCTGCAGCGCGCGCCTCGCCCGGGGGCGGGGCGCGTGCGCGGTTACGAAGGCCTGCCCGTGTCGGCGGAACAACGCGCCGATGTCACGGCCAGGCGCAGATCGGGGCCCCCGCCCCGCCGCGGAGGCGGGGACCCCGTGCTCGCCGTGCATGGCCGGTCAGCGGGCGCGGCGTTTGGCTCGCTTCCGTTGCTGGGCGCGCGCGTTGCGACCGCGGGTTTTGCCGCGCGCGGGTGCACGGACAGGACGCCGCCGGGCTTGGGCCGGTGCCTCTGGCGTGCCGCCGCCGAGCGCGTCGAGCGGGCTCTTCACGCGCGCCAGGTGCACCGTCGACACCTGTAGGTACCGCGCCGTATTGCGGATCGACCGGTGCCCGAGCAGCACCTGAATCGTCCGCAGATCCTCACCCGCCTCGAGCAGGTGCGTGGCGAACGAGTGCCGGAACGCGTGCACCGTCACGCGGCGCCCGAGACCCACGTCGGCGACCGCGCGGTGAACCGCGCGGCGAACGGTGTCCGGGCAGAGCGGCTTCGTGCCGCTCTGGCCTGGGAACAGCAACGGGCCCGGCGGGCGCACGCTGCGCCAGTACTCGCGCAGCGCCTCGAGCAGCCGACGCGGCAGGACCACCCAGCGCTCTCGATCGCCCTTGCCGTGGCGCACGTGGACGAGGCCCTTGTCGCCGTCGATGTCGCGCGTCTCGAGCGACAGCGCCTCCGAGATGCGAAGGCCCGTGCCGTACGCGGTCATGATCACGACCTTGCACGCGAGCGGCTCGATGGCCGCGAGCACGCGATCGATCTCCGCGGGACTGAGCACGGCCGGCAGCTTCTGCGTGGCCCTCGGCCAAGGCAGGTGCGCGACCTCGTCCGGGCGCTCGAGGGTGGTGGCGTAGAGGAAGCGCAGGCTCGCGAGGTACATCCTCACGCTCGACGCGCTTTCCCCGCGCTCCGCGAGCACCTCCAGAAACCGGCGGATGTCGTCCTTGCCGAGCTCGGTCGGCGGACGCATGAAGTGCCGCACAAAGCGCGACGCGTAGTAGAGGTAGCTCTTCTGCGTGCGGGCCGAGTACCGGCGCAGCTTGAGGTCCGCCTTCATCTTCTCGTAGAGTTGACCCATGGGCAGTCTCCTTGTGGCTCTCGGCGCTCGCCAATCGGGCGCCGGGAGCCACAGGGTCAACCCGCCGCGCCGCAATCACCGAGCGGCGCCGCGCACACGATCAGGAGCTGCCGCGCAAGCGGCTTGGTTCAACATGACGTTGCAGCTGTCGATCGACCTTCCTCGCTTCGCTCGCGCGGTCGCTCGCAGCTGAACGTCAAGTCGCCGACAGACGGGGAACGGGAGAGGGTGTCGGTTGTCTATTCGTAGGTGCGGGGTGGGCCGACGATTCTGGTGGGCGTCGTCACGGGCGTGCTGGGATGGGCGGTGGCGCCGGCGCAAGGTGTGTCAGGGTGTGTCACGGAGGGCGACAGCGACGAACTGACCCTCCTTCTGGGGGGAATCGAACCCTTCGACCTGGAGTACGCCAATCCGGTCAAAGTTCGTGTGACGTTCTCTGATCGATCTACACCTACGGTCGAGACGATCGGCTCCGCGGTCACGGTCGAGGCACTGGGGAGTGTCGTCCACCATCTACGGACACCTGCCTCTTTGGAGCGCGGAATGCTCTTCGTCAATGAGACCGCCAGACTCTCTGATGTGCGATATCGCAACGGGGTCATTCGGGCCTCGATACCGATGGATCCGGAACTCGTCGCGAAACAAGTCCGCTTGCCCTGCGACGTTCTCCTCGTCGGCCGCCCGGCCGAAGGTCACGCGCCACTACACGAACCCAATGTCGCCGTTGTCGGGATGGCGCGCGCACGAAGAGGGAGCCTGGCCGTGTACGAGGCACCGAAACCCGATGCAGCGCACCTCAGCCTTGAGCCCGTCTCGGTGACCTTCGATATCCTCGAGCGACACCGTCGCTGGGTCAGGATCGCGTGGGAAGGTGGCACAGGTCGCGTGCAGGGATGGACGCCCTCGACCGACGTGCGAACGGTGGGGACGGACGGCTTCCTCGCTGGGACGGGGATTGGGATTGGATGTTGTGGCGCGTACTCGCTGGCGAAGAATGCCACCAGACGCGTCGCTGCGCTGAAGGCGGGTGCTTCAATTCACGCATCGCCTGGGGGAACCCGCTGGGGTATCGCTCAGGCCGAAGTGGCGGAGGTGGAAGTCGAGGATGTCCCCCAAAAGGAATGGCTTCGGTTGTTGAAGAATCCGGCGATCGCGGAGCTCGCGTGCGAGCCGCGACGGACTTGGGTACGTCGGTCGAGCCTGCAATTCGACTCAGCCCCTCACGCCGACGGAGGCGCTGTCGAACCACACGTTGCGGCGGACGCGGCTGCGCGCCGCCGCTGAACGCGAGATCGTTCGGCAGACCAAGGGCCGTCCTCTCGTGTGCTAGGATCTTGTGTCATGACGAAAGCCCTTGAAGCAGCGTTTCAGGTGGCCTCAACCCTCCCGGATGAGGAACAGGAAGCGCTGGCCAAGGCCATTCTGGCGGAAGTTGAGTTTGATGCTCTGATCGCATCGCGTCCCGACGCCTTGGAGAAACTTGCCGACGATGCACTCGTGGAGCATCGCGCTGGTCGCACGCTGCCTCTCGATCCCGACGACCTTTGATCTCTCGGACCACGTCGGCGTTTCGCGCGCTGCTTGTCGCCCTCCCGAACGACGTCCAGGAACGGGCGCGGCGCGCATACCGGGTTTTTCGCAACGACCCCGGGCACCGGAGTCTCCATTTCAAGCAGGTCCATCCTGTGCGTCGAATATTTTCGGCTCGGGTTGGGCTTGCCCACCGAGCTCTTTGCGTAAGGGATGGTGACGTTGTGATCTGGTTCTGGATCGGATCGCACGCGCGCTACGATCAGCTTTTGAAGAATCTATAGGCGGACGGCTGCCGAACCACGCGTTGCAGCGGACCGCTGAACGCCAGTATCGTTAGCCGGACCCCGGGAGGAAAAGAATGCAGCACAAGGCGATCTGGCCGTTGACGAAACGAGCGACTCGCGGCTTTCGTGGCTATCCCGTTGCGACGATCGCGTTCTACGGTCCCGATGACCGCCACGCCTCGAAGGTGGCAGTGGGAATCGTCCGCGGGGAGAAGGCCGACGCCACGGATCTGGAGCGGTGGATTTCAAAAGCCGGTGACGTGCGGGACGATCTGGATACCGCTTCCGCCGTTCAGCAGTTCATCGAGCGACATGGTGCCAACTCCGTGATCATCGCCGACCGCATCATCGGCTGTCCTCACGAAGAAGGCGTGGACTACGCAGTCGGGGCGAAGTGCCCGCAGTGCCCGTTTTGGGCAAACCGGGACCGCTGGTCCGGGGATGCACTTCAATGAGGACAGTGGAATCATCAACGGGCGAACTGCGAAAGCCGGCTAACAAGGTGTTCAGGCGGGCGCTCGCCGCTGAACACAGTATCGTTAGCGTACGGAGGTCAGCGACGGCCGACGAAGTCGCGGACGTCCATGCCGATGTCGCGGGCGATCACTCGCAGCAGTGTCCGTGAGCCGTCCCTGCCTGGGTGAAACGGAACCGTGGTCGCGCGGCCGTCGGCATGGCGATACTGCCGGTGGGATCCGCGTTGTCGAACCTCGATGGATCCGAGGCGCTCCAGAATCCCGGCGACCTCCCGAGGCTTCAGGACGGGGACGTCCCCCACCTACGCGACCTTAACGGTCTGCGTACCGACGAACTCCCCCTGCAGCTTTGGCTCGCCGTCCTCAAGAAGCATGGCGACGACCTCTTCGAGGTTCTGTCGCAGCTCGTCGACGCTGGCGCCTTGCGAGTGCGCGCCCGGCCACCCTGGGACATATCCAACGAACAGACCCGTGTCCGGATCCCGCTCGATGACCGCAGTGAACGTCCGCATGAGGTTCAGGGTAGCGCGCGGTCGGACGGCTAACAGACCGTTGCAGGCATCATATGGAAGGTGGCGGTCCTCGACGAGACGAGCGAGAGACGTTGCAGCGTCGGGAGATGGAGCCGAGAGCGCTACGCGGCGCCGTTGATCGCCGTTGTGCTGGCGGGGGCTCCGCCGGCCTGCGCGTCCTTTGGTGGGCGCGCTGATCGGCCGGCTACGCAGTCGGCGCCGCTTCGGTCAGCGGTGGGCGAAAGACGAGAATGGTCGTCCTCGCTGGAAAATGGAGGCTCATCCGCGCAGAGCACGGAGGCGTACCAGGAGGACGACCATGGAACGATATATCGGACTCGATGTTCACGCGCAAAGCTGCACGGTGGCGGTGGTGAGCCCGACGGGCAAGCGCGTGGGATGCAAGGTGGTACAGACGAACGCGGCGGCGCTGATCGCGGCGCTCAAGGAGATCCCTGGGCGGCGGCACCTGTGTCTGGAGGAAGGAACGCAGAGCGCGTGGCTGCACGAGGTCTTGGAACCGCACGTGGCGGAATTGGTCGTGACGGTGCCCAAGGCGAAGAAGGGGACGAAGAGCGACGAGGCGGATGCGTGGGCGCGGGCCGAGGAGCTGCGCGTGGGCAGTATCGAGACGAAGGTGTTCAAGGCCCCGCGAAGATTCGCGGGACTGCGGGAGGCGGCGCGAAGCCACTGGCTGCTGACTCAAGACACGACGCGGGTGAAGAACCGACTCAAAGCGATCTACCGATCCCGCGGCATTGCTGGCACGGGCGAGGAGATCTACGAGGCGAAGAAACGAGACCTCTGGTTGGAGCAACTGCCGCCGAGCAAGAGACAGCGGGCAGAACTGCTTGGGGAGCAACTCGATGGCCTCGAGCCGTTGCGCAACCGAGCGGAGAAATGGTTGAACGCGGAGAGCAAGGAACACCGTGCGATCGGCTGGGTCAAGAGCGTGCCGGGGCTGGGGCCGATCCGCAGCGCCCAGGTGGTGGCGATCGTGGTGACACCGCATCGGTTCCGAACGCGGCGACAGTTCTGGGCGTACAGCGGGCTGGCGGTGGTGACGAAGTCCTCGGCGGACTGGGTACCCAAGCCGGGCGGAGGCTGGACGCGGGCGAAGCGGGCGATGATGACGTTAGGATTGAACCGCAACCGACAGCCGATCTTGAAGTCGGTGTTCAAGGGCGCCGCAACGACGGTGCTCATGAACGAGGAGCATCCGTTGCGGAAAATCTACGACAAGCAGGTGAGCGGGGGAATGAAACCGAACCTTGCGAAGCTGACGCTGGCTCGCAAGCTGGCGACGCTCACCCTGATGCTTTGGAAGCGCGAGGAGGAGTACGACCCAACGAAGAACCATGCGCCACAAAACGCGTAGATGATCGACGCCGGTCGACGCGCCCGCCGGGCGCCGGCGGTCAGTTCCAGCGACGAACAAGGTTCGAGGGAGAGCATCCACCGTCCGACTGGTCGCCCGGATGCGACGGACAGACCCCAGTTGCAGGCTATGCCCCCTCGGAGTTACCGAGCGAAGCCATCGGCCATGGAGCCACAACTAGAAGTTTGGTGCCCGCATTTCTTCGGAGCACATCGAACGAGCTCGACGATCGTTGCTGGAGCCGGAACCTGGACGCGCATGCGTCGATCGCTACCTCGCCTGGAAAGTGGGGCCGCATCCCCATCGACCTGAGGCACGCCCCATCTTCAACGCGGACGGGACCGCCGGATGCTGAAATCGCCGGTGGATGGGGAAGTCTTTTCTTGACATCCTCTTCCCTAGAAGCGGACGAACGCCGCGCTGCACGCACGATCGTCGGTCATGCCGCCCCGGTCACTTCGAGCGCGGCGGGAGTTCGGCGGCCGGGCTCGCGAGAAACTCATCGAAGGCGTCGAGCGAGGCGTCGGGCGCGACGAAGAACCCGCCCGACATGTAGCCCGCGACGAGCGCGCCCACGACCCGGCCATCGGCGTCGCCGATCAGCTGGAGCAGGAGCGTGCCGCGCTGGATCGCGTGGAATGGGCGCACGTCGATGGGGCCGTCGCACGCGCGCTTGTCGCCGTTCACGAGCACCTCCAACACGTACGGGAAATAGGCCAGCTTGCCGGGCGGGGGCGTCTTGAACGGCGCGAAGGGGAGCGAGTGGTTCCAGCTGGGGTCGGGCACGAGGACGCCGAGCCGGCACTGGCTGGTGCCCCCGTCGAAGCCGGGATGGCCGGCGACCTTCAGGCTCATGACGGAGCCGCCGCGAAGTACGAACGCCTCGGTGGTGGGCCAGCGTCGCGCCGCGAGCTGGAGAAGGAACGCGTCGTCGCGCGGCGGCCACATCGCCGTCCGGTCCTTCACGACGCGCTCGAGCGCGCGCCGGTAGGCCGCGAAGTTGGCGGCCTCGCCGGGCGCGACGGTCTCGGCGAGCTCGTCGAGCTCGAAGGACAGCGAGCGCACGACCAAACCGACCGGGCCGCCCAGCAGCGGAAGCGTCGAGGGGTCGATGCCGCTGACCTCGTCGGCGAGCTCCTTGGCGGGCTGCTCGCGCAGCAGGCGCGTGTACTTGCGGAGTTTCTGGCGCGCCCTCATGAGTTTTTCGTCGACGGCTCGCAGCTCGTGCCGCGTGCCGCGCGCGGCGATGCGCGCAGCGAGCGGGTCGCGCAGCTGGACGAGGAAGGGCGCGGGCGCCATTCGCCAACGCGCGTCGCCGCCCTTGGGTGCGAGCAACGTCAGGCGACGGGGCAGCGGGAGTTTGGGCTGACCGTCAGCACCGTCGTCGTCTCCCGCAGCCTTCGCGGGCACCGCGGACGCGGAAAGGATGACGAGGTCGTAGCCCGTCGGGGCTCGTCGCGCTGTCACCTCGAGCGCGCCCGCGCGGGCGATGTAGAGCAGACGCCCGTCGATGGCCACCAGCGCCGCGACCTCGTCACCATTGGCGCTGACGTAGAGCCCGAGCGCATCCGCCGGGATCGGCGACGGCGTCTCGTGCGCCTGCGCTGCGCCACGGAACGAGACGGCGAGCGCGACGAAGACGACGACGCTCGCGCACCGCCGCGAAACGATGCTCACGCGCCGACCATACTACGCGGCAAGGACTCCCGAAGATTCGTCGCCGTCGGTCGAGGAGTGACGGGGGTGCCGCATGACCCCGCGTTGCAGCGGCCGGCGATTGCACGCCGCCGCTGAACGGGTGATCGTTGGGCGGACGGGGGTCGAGCGTGCTCATAGAAATTGGACATGTAGAAGCCATCTTCCGGTATCCCGTAAAGTCCATGCGCGGCGAAAGACTCGAGGTCGCCCGGCTGGGGTGGCACGGCCTCGACGGTGACAGGCGTCTTGCGTTCCGGCGGATTGATGACCGCAGCGGTTTCCCGTGGCTGACCGCAAGCAAGTTTCCTGACCTGGTCCGATTCGCTACCCACCGCCGTGAAGACGGTGCCTCGGGAGAGCTTCCGACGCATGTTCGCACCCCGGAGGGTGAAGAGATGCCAGTTTTCGGGGAGGACCTGGCCACGGAGGTCGGACGCCGGTACGGGGCCCCTGTGCAGATGATGCAGTTGAATCATGGCGTGTTCGACGAAGCGAGTGTCTCCGTGATTGCCTCCGATACGGTGCGCGAGATCGGACGACTCGCAGGGCGGAGCGCGGACGTTCGCCAATTTCGCCCGAACGTTGTGGTTCGTTTGCTGCGCGCGGTTCCGTTCCAGGAGGATGAGTGGGTGGGCGGCGTGCTCTCATTCGGCGATGGAGACGACGCCCCCGCCATCACCGTCACGATGTGCGACGCTCGCTGCTCGATGGTGAACCTCGATCCCGACTCGGCAAGTCCTGCGCCGGAAGTGTTGAAAGCGGTCGTTCGTGCAAACGAGAACAACGCGGGAATCTACGGCGCGGTCACTCGCATCGGTCGACTGGCGGTCGGACAGACCGTATTCCTTCGTGCGGCGATGGAAAACAGGGAACCTGGGTGATGGAAGCAAGATGCCCCGAACGCCGCCCAACCCGGCGTTGAACGCGCCGGGCCTTCGGCCCGGAGCACGGCCGAGAGGATGCGATGACGGTGAAACGCGATGGAAGCAAACCTACGCCCGAGGCTCAGCTCCGGTCCTACATCGACAGACTCGATCCGAAGAATCAGAAGCTCATTCGATCGGTCCGGGCTGCTGTACGTAGGCGATTCCCGACCGCCAACGAGTTGGCATACGACTACAACCACTTCTTCGTTATCGGCTACTCGCCGACGGACCGAGGGATCGATTCCGTCGTGGCGATCGCCGCACGTGCCACCGGTGTATCTCTGTATTTCAGTCAGGGACCCCGGTTGCCCGACCCGAAGCGGATTTTGCTGGGGTCGGGAAAGCAGACACGCTTCGTCCAAGTGCAAGCGGCCAGTCAGTTGGCAAGTCCAGACTTGGAAGAGCTGATCGCCGCTACGATTGATCAGGCGAGGATTCCGTTGCCGTCCAGGGGGAAGGGCAATCTCATCATCAAGTCGGCTGCTGCGAAGAAGCGGCCACCCCGGAGGCCAACGAAGTGACGTCCGGCGTTGCGGACGCGTCGCGGGTTAACGCCGTCGTCCCTCTTGGAACGTGACCGGGACGCGCAGCTCCTTGCCGTCGCGCATCACCACCGCGGTCACCGTTTCGCCCGGCTTGCTGGCGTTGAGCACGAACGAGAAGTCCTGCACGTTGTCGATCGCGTGGCGGCCGAGGCGGACGAGGATGTCGCCGCGCTTGAGGCCGGCGCGATCGCCCGCGCCGCCGGGGCGCACGCCCGAAAGCAGCACGCCCTTGGCGCCGTTCGGCGGACCGGTGTAGTCGGGGATGGTGCCGAGGGACGCGTTGAAGCTGCGCATGTCCGACTCGCGCGGCGGCACCGCGACCTTCTGGTAGCTGAGGTGCTCGGGTCGCGCCGCCACCGCGGCGACGAGGTTCGCGCCCACCAGCCCCACCGCCGCCGCGCCGGCCGCGTTGATGGCCGCGGGCGCGTCGCTCGGCTTGTGGTAGTCGGGGTGAACGCCGGTGAACAGGTGCACGACCGGCGTGCCCGCGGTGTAGAACGGCATCTGGTCCGACGGTCCGAGGCCGTCGCCGCCGCCCGCTGTGCACTGCACCTTCGCGGCCGCGCACGCGGCGTCGAGCAGCGCGGGCCACTCGGCCGCCGACTTCGCGCCCAGCGCGTCGAGATGATTGCCGCGCATGCGCCCGACCATGTCGAGGTTCACCATCGCGACGACGTCCGTCATCTTGAGGCCAGCGGGCGGATTGCGCGTGAACCAGGTCGATCCGAGCACGCCCTCCTCCTCGCCCGAGAACGCGATGAACACGACGTCGCGCGCGAGCTCGGCGCGACGTCCGGCGAGCTCGCGCGCGATCTCGAGGATGGTCGCCGCGCCAGACGCGTTGTCGTCGGCGCCGAGGTGGGCTTCGTCGCGGTCGGGCGCGAGCGAGTGCCGCCCGCCCATGCCCAGGTGATCGTAGTGCGCGCCCACGACCACGACGCCGGGCAGGCGCTTGTCCGCGGGCGCGCCCGCCCGCAACCGGCCGACGACGTTGAACGCGGGCGCGAGCGTCCGGTGCAGGCGAATCGCGAGCGCGGCCTCGGCCTTGCCGCCCGCTTCTAGCTTGGCGACGAGCGGCGCCACCGCCGCGCGCTTGACGAACACGACCGGGAGGCCTGCGTCGCCCGGGCCTTCGGCGATGAGCGACGGGAACGGGGCGTCGGACGGCGGCGGCACGGTCGCGCCCGCCGACGACGCGGACCCGGCCCCCGGCTTGGCCGCGCGCGGCAGGTCGACCACCAGCAACGCCTTGGCGCCACGCTCGCGCGCCAGCCAGGCCTTGCGGCGCAGGTCGCCGTGCGTGCGCTCGGCGTCCGCGGAATCGAACGGCGCGCCCTCGGGCACGAACCGCCGCACGATCACGACCCGACCGGCAGTCTTGACGCCCTTCCAGTGATCGATGCCATGGGTTTCGTCGAGCACGCCGTAGTCCGCGAACGCGAGCAGCCCGCGCACGTCGCCCGACGCCGAAAACCGCGCCGGCCGGAACTGCTCCGGTCCGAGCGCCGCGCCGTCCAACGTAAACCGCGCCTCGTCGACGTTGAGGCCGACCGCGACCTGGAACGGCTGCCGGTGGCCCGCGTTTTCGCCCGCGGGCTCGAGCCCGATCTCCCTCATCCGACCCTCGACGAACGCCCCCGCCGCCTCGAGGCCGGGCGTCCCCACGCCGCGCCCCTGGCGCGCCGGATCGGCGAGCCAAGTGATGTCGGCCGCGATGCGGTCGGCCGCGCGCGGTGCCGCCGCGGCGATGGGCCGGGCGGCGTCCACCCAGCGCGCGACGAACACGTTGGTGTCGTGCGAGCCGGCCGGCGTCGCCCGATTCGACGCGAACGAGAGCTGGTTGCCGTCGGGCGAGAACATCGGGAAGCCGTCGAAGCCCGGGTCGGCGGTGATGCGCTCGAGGTTCTTGCCGTCGATGTCGACCGCCCACAGCTCGAACTCGCGCCCGCGCGGGTCGCCGGCGTTCGACGAAAAGATGATTCGCTTCCCCGAAGGGAAGAACGACGGCGCGAACGACGCCGCGTCGAGGTAGGTGATCTGGCGCGCGTCACCGCCGTCCGCGTCGCCCACCCAGATCTCGAGCTTGGACGGCTTGACCAGGTTCTCGGCTAGGAGAAGTTTGTATTCGTCCAGCTCCGCGCCCGCGCGCGGCCGCGACGCGCGCCACACCAGCTTGCTGCAGTCGGGGCTGAAGAACGCGCCGCCGTCGTAGCCGGGGGTGTTGGTCAGCCGCTTCACGTCGCCGCCGTCGGCGTTCATCCGGTAGAGCTCGAGGTCGCCGTCGCGCACCGACGTGAACACGATCGATCCGTCCTTCGCACACACCGTGGACTCGGCGTCGTACCCGGGCGCGCTCGTAATCCGCCGCGCCGCCGCCCCGTCCACCCCGGCGCGGAACACGTCGTACGACGGATAGAGCGGCCAGACGTAGCCCTTACTGTGGTCGGGCTTGGGCGGACACGCGTCGCCCCCGAGGTGCGTCGACGAATAGATGATGTCGCGGTCGCCGGGCAAGAAGTACGAGCACGTCGTCGCGCCCTGGCCCGACGACACCGGGATCGCGATCGGCCGTGCGGCGCCGAGGCCCACCTCCATACGGAAGATGCGGTCGCACGCCTCCCCCGGCCCGTGGGCCTGAAACACCAGCTGCTTGCTGTCGAACGACCAGTACGCCTCGGCGTTTTCGCCCCCGAACGTCAGCTGCCGGATGTCGGCCAGGTGGCCGCGGCTGGGGCCAGACGGGACACCGGCGGCGACGGCGGCGGGCGCTCCCGGCGCGGGCGTCACAGGTGTGGCGGGCGCCGGCCCCGTGCCCGCGCTCTCGGCGCAGGCCATCGCGAACGCAGCAGCAACCGGGGCGACGACGGCGTGGGTAACCCGCACGGCGACGAAACATACCAAATTCGCGCGGTTGAGATTGACTCCCGCGGGGGCCGCTGGGAAACTCCGGCGCCGCCAAGGAGTCACCTCATGTCCGAGTACCTGTTCACCTCCGAAAGTGTCACCGAAGGCCACCCCGACAAGCTCTGCGATCAAGTGTCCGACGGGATCCTGGACGCGCTCCTCGCCGGCGACAAGACGTCGCGCGTGGCGTGCGAGACGCTGACCAAGACCGGGTTCGTGATGGTCGCCGGCGAGGTGACGTCGGCCGCGCGCATCGACATCCCCAAGATCGTGCGGGGCGTGGTCAAGGAAATCGGCTACAGCGATTCGGCGATGGGCTTCGACTGGAAGACCTGCGGAATCATGGTCGCGCTCGAGCAGCAGTCGCCCGACATCGCCCAGGGCGTCGACGGCAAGGGCGTCTACACGCGCGACGAGCAGGGCGCAGGCGACCAGGGGATGATGTTCGGCTACGCGTGCGACGAGACGACGGAGCTGATGCCGTTGCCGATCCAGAGCGCGCACAAGTTGGCCAAGCGCCTCGCCGACGTCCGCAAGAACGGCAAGCTCGACTTCCTCCGTCCCGACGGCAAGAGCCAGGTCTCGGTGCGCTACGGCTCGGACGATCGCCCACTCGGCATCGACGCGGTCGTCGTGTCCACCCAGCACAGCGAGAGCGTCGCGTACAAGACGCTCAAAGAATCGATCATGGACGAGGTCATCAAGCCGGTGCTGCCGGCCAAGCTGGTCTCGAACAAGACCAAGTTCTTCATCAACCCGACCGGCCGTTTCGTCGTCGGTGGGCCGATGGGCGACTCCGGCCTCACTGGCCGCAAGATCATCGTCGACACTTACGGCGGCATGGGCCGTCACGGCGGCGGCGCGTTCTCGGGCAAGGATCCCTCGAAGGTGGATCGCTCGGCCTGTTACTACGCGCGCTACATCGCCAAGAACGTCGTCGCCGCGGGGCTCGCGCGCCGCTGCGAGGTGCAGGTCGCGTACGCGATCGGCGTCGCCGAGCCGGTGTCGTTGCTCGTGCACACATTCGGCACCAGCACGGTGTCGGAGGATCGCCTCGCCGAGCTCGTGCGCGCGAACTTCGACTGCCGCCCGGGCGCGCTGATCCGCGAGCTGAACTTGCTGCGGCCCATCTATCAGAAGACGGCCGCCTACGGTCACTTCGGTCGCAACGACGCCGAGTTCCTGTGGGAGAAGACCAACAAGGCGGAGGCGCTGAAGTCGGGCGCGCGCAAGCTGCACGCCGCCGGTCCGGGCGCGAACGGCGCCAGCAAGCCGGCCGCGGTTTCGAAGTCGAAGCGCGGGAATCGCGCCGAAGTCTAGGTCGACGCCCAGATAGACAGCCCCGTGCACCGGTTTCGCGCGAGGTGGTCGCGCGTGTTTCCGGGTAAACACCGCTAACGATCTGCGTGCGCGCACGAGGATCGCCCCGGCTATTTCCGGAAGCGCCTTGCCGCGCCGCGTGGGGCTTGGCTTTCCACAGGCCTAAGTGAAGGAATTTCCTGGAAACCACCATTTCGGTACTTGTCGTTACAGGTGTTGTTTGGGCCTACAAGCCGCGTATATTTCGCTGCGTCCAGTCAGGCCCAAGCGCGGAAGGTTTTCCATGCGTTCGACTTTATTTGCGGTGGTCGTCGGGATCGTGGCGATGTCGTCTTCGGCGGAGGCAGCGGGCCGCAAGGCCGGCGAGGTCTCGGTGGACGTGGTGGTTCGCCAGTGGGCGGGCCCGGACGCGCCCAGCGTCGGTGAGCTCGCGGCGGGCGCACCCGTCGTCGGTCACGAACAGCGCAACGGCTTCGTGCGCATCACGGGCGCGGCGAAGGGATGGATCCCGATCGAAGCGTTCGGGCGCATCGGCACCGAAGAGGACCAGCGCCGCAAATTGCTCACCGAGCTGTCGGCGGCGGCCAACGCAACCTCCGAGCCCGAGGGCAAGACCGACGCCGATCTGATGTACGACGCCGTCCGGCAGTGGCGGGGCGGCGAGACGGCGGACAGCGCCACCATTGATCGCGTGCTCGCGCGCTCGAAGAAGGAGGCGGACCGCACGCGCCGCGAGGTGCGCGAGAAGGTGAAGCAGATGTTCTGGAAGGATCCGTTTTCCGACCAGCCGCAGAAGTTGATCCTGGTCCGCAAGGAGGACCGCGACAGGGTCGACCAGGTGCGCGCGCAGCGGCGCAGCCAGCCGGTCGAGATGACGGCGCCCGAGGTCGCGCAGCTGCGCTCCGAGCTCGCAGCGGCGCGGGCCGAAGCCCAGCGCGCCAAGGCCGAGCTCGCGCGCGTAGTTGCCAAGTACGAGGCACTGGCGTCGCGCGGCGCCAGCGATTCGCGTGACGAGTCGGGCGCCGACGACGGCGACGGCGTCGCTCGCCACGCGCGGCGCAGCCACCCGCGGCGCAGCGCCGAGCAGATGCAGGCGCTCAACTCGCCGGCTCCGGCCCCGACCCCCAGCAGCGAGCACAAGCACGCCCCATCGCTCGGGACTTGGCAGGCCGCGGTCGACAACCGCAGCAACCCGCAGGCCGAGGTGGTCCCGGCGGCGACGACGACGATGCCGCCGGCCTCCTGGCGCAGCAACGACCCGCGCGGCATCATCGTCGTTCCCATCGAGTCGCCGATCTCGATCACGGCCGACAAGAAGAAGCGCTAGCCGACACCGCCAAGGTGAAGTTCGATCGCGTGTGGCCCGCGCAGCTGTATGGCCCGCCGTGAGCGCGCTGGCGCTGGCCGCGGTGCTGCTCGCGCCGCTCGCGGCGCGAGCCGAGGAGCCGGCGAGCGCGCTGCGCGGCGGCTTCATCGCGAAGGAGCCGGCCGGCGCGCTGCGCGGCGGCTGGATCGCGAAGGCTGGCGCGGCGGTTTTTCGCGGTCGATGGTCGGGACGATTTTCGTCGAACCCGGCCACCGACGCGCAAGGGTCGTGGACCTTGCTCGGGGAGGGAGATGCGATCGTCCTCGAGGGAACCTGGGGAGCCCGGCGCGACGGGCGCAAGTGGCAGGGCGCCTGGACCGCGCGAACCGCGGCCGGCGCCGTGTTCTCGGGGACGTGGCAGACACGAATGGCCAACATCAAGGGGCGAACGTTCTTCGACCTCTTGCTGCACGCCAAGACCACCCGCGTCGCCGGAACCTGGCGGATGGGGCGCGGCCGCGGGGTAATGAACGGCGACTTCTGGCTGGAGTCGTCGTGAGCTTGCTGCGCACGCCATGGCCGGCGCCTCCGCATCCCATCACGCCACCCCGCTCACGCGACCGCGCCAGCTCGATCGGTGAATGACCATGACCAGCACCAACAGCGCGATCGACAAGACGCTCCGCACCGGCTGGATCCTGCTGGCGGTCTCGCTCCCGCTCGGGGTCACGCTGGAGGCGCTGCACGGATTCAAGGTGCAGGCGTATGTATCGAGCGAGATGCGCCGCGAGATGTGGCGCCTCGCGCATGCACACGGAACCCTGCTGGGCATCCTGTGCCTCGTGTTCAGCGTGGTCGCCGACAAGCAGCTCGTCGATCCCGCGCGCGCGTCGATCGCCAAGCTCGTCCGCTGGGGCGCGGTGCTCATGCCGATCGGCTTTTTCGCGGGCGGCGTCCTCAACAGCGAAGGCGACCCCTCGCTCGGCGTTGTGATCGTCCCGATCGGCGCCGCGTTGCTGGTGGTTGCGCTCGTCCGCTGCGCGTTCAATCGAGCGCGATGAGCAGCGTTTCGTGACGTCACGCGGAGCTTACTGGCCGCGCGCGCGTTCTCGTGTCAGCGTTGCGCGCATGCTCGACGTTTTGGCGCGTAACTTGGGACTGGGCTCGCTGCTTGACGCGCTACGAGCGGACTTCGGCGGCTACGATCTCCTCGATCACTGGCAGCGGGGCGAGTTCCACCACGACCTCGTCGTCCGCGTCGAGGGCCACGTCGAGGGCCACGTCGACGGCCACGTCGACGGCAAGGATAAGCTGCCCGGCCCCGTCCTGGTCGTCGCGACCAACTGCAACGGCGGCGTGAAGGAGATTCTCTGCTTCGCGAGCCCGCCCGGGCACGATGCGCTGTGGCACTTTCGTTGCCCACAGAACCCCGACTTCGCCGGCGAGCTGCCGCCTCTGCTTGCTTCGGCGAAGACCGTACATTGGATCGACGCCTGCGAGCTGCTCCGACCCGACGCCCGCAGCGAATACCGCCCCGAGCACCGCGAACGCCAGCCCGGCGGCGGCTGGCAGCCCAAGGGCTGCAGCGTCCGCCCCGGCTCCGGCAGCTATCGAATCGCCTGACCGCGCAGGGCTTCGCCGGGCTGCTCAGCCTCCGCTTCCGACGGGGTGCGTAACCCACCTGCGACCGCCTACAGCCCCTCGGAAAACTTGCCGATGACCGGTTTGTGGCGCGCCCGCATTCACATCAGCAATCCGAGCCGGGGGAGTCGGAAGATGCCACGACCGGGGTCGCGGCCGCGCGCGGCCCGCTGATCCACGTCGCCACGCGCTGCACGACCATCGACGAGTTCGTCGAGAAGTTCTCGGGGTTTGCTTCCGAGGGCGCGCTGGTGCTGCCGGCATCGGGGGACTTGCCGATCGGGACCGAGGCGCGGTTCGCCATCCTGTTGCGCGACCGCTCTGTCGCGATTCGCGGCCACTGCCGCGTGGTCGACTCCAAGCCGGCGCCGCCCAACCCCAACGCGAACGCCGTGCGCCGTACGATGTTGAAAGTCGCGATCAGCGAGATGGACGACCAGAGCGCGGAGATTCACCAGCGCCTGATCGACATGCAGCGGCCGCCAGTCCCGCTCGCGGTCATGGCCGGGGTCTCGGAACGCACCGACGTGAGCGCGCCCCGGCCAAGCACGGCGGCCCCGATGACGGCGAGGCCGGGTTCGGCCCCGCCGATGGGTGGCCGTCCCGCCGTGCACGCGCCCGCCGCCGCACGTCCGGTGGCCACGCCGCCCGCGCGCCCAGCCGCCCCCGCGCCGCCGGTGACGGTTCGCCCGATGCCGGCGCCGCGCCAGCAAGTCGCGACGATCCGCGCGCCCACGCTGATCGGCATCCAACAGCCGCGCGACGAGACGCCGATGTGGAGCCCGCGCCACGTCCGTTCGCGCATCGGCGAGCGATCGCAGCCGGTGAAGAGTAGGGTCACCGATCCGCTCGAGGTGACGCGCATCCAGGAGCCGCCCGAGACCGAAGCGTTGCGCGACTCGGCGCGCGTCGCGCTGCCCGGCCTCTCGGACGGAACCAGCGACAGCGGCCGGGTTCACGCCGGCTCCGGCGGCACCGACAGCAGCCGGGTTCACGCCGGCTCCGGCGGCACCGACAGCAGCCGCGTTCACGCCGGCTCCGGCGGCCGCGTCTCGTCGCCGCCGGCCGCGCCCGCACCCTCGACCGGCAACCTGCGCGTCCCCGCGGTTCCCGGCGCCCGCAGCGGCCGTCCCCAACGCGGGCAGCAGGCGTATCCTCGGCGGCGCTGTCCCCGCGGCGCGCGCGCCCTCGACCGACAGCAAGCGCATCCCCGTCGGTGCCGTGCCCGCCGCGCTGGCGCCCACCACCGCCAGCGGCCGCATCTCGACCAACATGTCCGCGCTCCCCGCTCCCGTGCCGGGAGCAAGCCGAGCGCGCCTCCCGACCGCGTCCGCGGGCGTGCCGTTTCCGGCGCCCGCGACCGGGAGCTCGCGCATCCCCGCGGCGCTGCCGATCGCGCCGTCATCGACCGCCGACACCGCGCGGGTTCAGGCGGCAGTGTCCGGGTTGCCGGCGATGTTCCGCGAGGAGACGCGCGCGCCCGGCGCCGCGTTCAAGCTTCCCGCAAACCCGCTCAGCGACCTCAACCCCGAGGATCTGGCGTCGTTCGTCGACTGCACGCTCTACGAATCGAGCGACGAAGAGGTGTCGCTCGACGACGAGGTTCCCACCCGCGAGACGCCAGCGCCACCGCCGGCGCTGTCGCTATCGCCTCCGCTGCCACCGGTCGCGCCCAAGCCGCGTATCGCGTCGCCGGTCGTGCTTCCGCCCGCGCCCGCCCCCACTGCGAAACCGCCGAAGACCATCCTCCCCGGCGGCCGTAAGCCGAGCCTCGTGCTGCGCGTCGCGGCGCCGGCGCGCCGATTCACGGCGCGCGCAGGGCTCTACATCCTGTGCGTGGTCGGGGGTCTCATGGGCGGCCGGCTGGTCTTGAGCAAGCCCGCACCCAGCACGGTCGCCAGCGCGTCGACCGCCGTACCCGCGAGCAAGTCGGCGCCGGTCGCGGCGCAGGTACCCACCGCGTCAGTGCCCGTCGCGATGCCGGCACCCGCGCCGCCTGCGACAACGCCGGCCCCCGCGCCCACGCCATCGCCCGCCGCGCCCGCCCGCGCGCCCGTGAGCAAGCCCGTCGTGGCGGCACCGACGGTCGCCAAGCTGCCCGCCGCGAACGAGTGCGTCGCGCGCGTCGAGACCGAGCCCGACCAAGTCCAGGTGTTGTGGGGCGAGACGTTGATCGGCACGACGCCGCTCGCGAGCGTCACGGTTCCGTGCGGCGCCGCGAAGGTCACGTTGCGCCGCGACCGCTACCAGTCACTCACCCGGGACGTCACTACCGCGCCGGGCGCGGTCACGACCGTCTCCCAGAAGCTCCACCGTCCGGCCGCGACGCTGGCGATCGGATCGTCGCCCGCCAACGCCGAAATCACGATCAATGGCCAACCCCAGGGCAACACCCCCAAGAAGGTCTCCGTCTTCCGCTACCAGGCCGCGCAGATAAAGGTGACGTTGCCCGGCTACGAGCCGTGGACCAAGACCGTGTACGTGCGGGAGTCGGAGATCCGGATCGCGATGCAGCTGCGCGCGGGCGGAAAGCACGGAGGCGCGAAAGCTGGCCACGCCAGTGCCAAGGCGGCTGCCCCACCCTCCGCCGCCAAGACCGAAGCGCCCGCCACCGGGAAGGCCGAGACGGTCGCCGCCGCCCCGCCCACCATCACCCCGCCTCCCGCTGCCACGGCCCCGCCTCCCGCCGCCCCGCCGCCCACGGCCCCGCCTCCCGTCGCTTTCCCGCCCGCTGCCGCCACCGAACCGCCCGCTTTGAAGTAGTACCTCGACCTCGCTTCGCCCGCTTGCCGCGCCCCGGGCACCTCGACCTCGCGTCCCTTGCGGCGCGGCGGCGCTCCGCTCCGCTTGCCCCGCGGCCCGGGTACCTCGCTCCGCTCCGCTTCGCTTGCCGCGCGGCGCCCGGGTACCTCGACCGCTCCGCTTCGCTTGCCGCGCGGCGCCCGGGTACCTCGACCTCGCATCGCTTCGCTTGCCGCGCGGCGCCCGGGTACCTCGACCTCGCATCGCTTCGCGCGGCGCCCGCGCCCCCTCCCCCCGTGCGCCGTCTGCCGCTTGAGAGCTTTTTTCGGCGCGTGGGCTGCAACACCTTCGACACGGCAGCCCACGCGCCGAAAAAAGCCACGTGCGGCGGTTGCGGTGGAGCGGGAGGCCTCCTTCGCGACGCACGTAACAGAGGCAGACTTCGATAGAGAGGCCGGGGCGGGGGCGGAGGCGGTGGCGGGGCGCGAGCGCGAGCGGGGGGCGGGGCGGGGGCGAGCGGGGCGGGGGCGCGGGCGAGCGCGGGGCGGGGCGGGGGCGAGCGCGAGCGCGGGCGCGGGCGGA
>WNGA01001191.1_pt1 | contig 64192 bp, 60 predicted proteins | sample 5400061 | NCBI WGS metagenome assembly WNGA01 (sample SAMN13153366, study PRJNA577476) | soil metagenome | isolation source: 100 cm soil or saprolite under grassland replicate 2 | place: USA:California | collected 2016-06-15
CGTAGGTCCCGCGTCGCAATCTGGAGACACCAATGAGTATGGGCCGACCGGAACTGAGGATGTACCGACCGGAACGGGGAGGAGACCTCGCGGCGCTCCGCCCCTCCGAGGGCGTTCGCGTCTTGATCGTCGAGGATCACAAACTGTTCGCCGACGCGCTTAGATGGATCCTCGAAGAGCACGGGCTGGACGTCGTGGGAGTAACGACGTCCGGTGAGGAGGCTCTCGAGATCGCGGGTCGCGAGAAACCCGATCTGGTCCTACTCGACGTGAGCCTACCCGGCATGAGTGGCCTTTCAGTCGGAAAGAGGATTCTCCAGGAACTTCCCCAGACGAAGGTTGTGGCGGTAACCGCGGTCGCGGCCCCACGGACGGTGAAGCAAGCGATCGGCCTCGGGTTCCACGGATATCTGACCATGGACACCCCCATGAGCCAATTCAAGGCATCGTTGCAGGCAGTCCTGGCAGGACAGGTCGTCATCCCCAGGCGGCTGGCCCAGGCCACCTCAGGCGTCCTGCCGCCAGAAGAGCAGGCAGCTCTCTCTCTGGCTGAGCAACTCAGCCAGCGGGAGAAGGAGATCCTCGCGTTGTTGGTCGAAGGGCTCAACAACACTGAGATCGCCAAGCGCCTGGGAATCGCGCAGAACACTGTCCGGGCACACGCCCAGAGAGTGTTGACCAAGCTCCAGGTGCACTCCCGCCTCGAGGCGGCGGCGTTCGCCATTCGTCATGGATTGGCAGGGCCACCGGAAACGGATCCTTTCGAGTAACGGGCTTGCGCCCGCGACCGAGGGTGGCCAGGCTACTCCGAATGTATTAATACGAATAGTCCGAATGGCCACTAGCGCACCCTATGGTGTAACCCGTACCGTTTCCCCTTCGACACCAGTTGGGGGATGGCTCCCAGCGACATATCGGGGAGAGATGGATGTCCCAGAAACAGCCGAGAGTTCGGATCGTTCTTGCAGCCGAGCAGACGCTGTTCCGCGACGCCGTTCGGTCGGTCATGGAGAGCGAATCGGACCTCGAGATGGCCGGAGTAGCATCTGACGGCTATCAAGCGGTGAAGGAGTGCGAGCGGACGTTTCCCGATGTATTGATCCTGGACGGGCACATCCGCAATTGGGACGCAGTTCGCACCACGGCCATTATCAGGGATCGAGTTCCTCTCTGCCGAGTGCTCATCCTTTCCAATAGGGACGATCACACCTCCTTGCTGAAGGCGCTGGAAGCTGGGGCCAGAGGATACCTTTCACAAGACAGCGCGCTCGATCAGTTGATTGGAGCGGCGAGAGCAATTCACGGTGGCCGCACCCTCGTACCCGAACACATGCTCGGTCCCCTCCTCTCCAACCTGATCAACTCGAAGAAGGAGCGAGAGGAAGCGATCCTCAAGATGTTCCGTCTGACCCATCGGGAGAGGGAAGTTCTGGCCATCCTGGCGGATGGCGGCGACAACGGGACGATCGCCGGCAGGCTCGTGATAAGCCCTCGTACCGCCAAAACCCACATCCAGAGTGTTCTCACGAAGCTGGGGGTTCACTCCCGACTGGAGGCAGCCGCCTTCGTGCGACGAAACGGACTGCGGGCCGATCTCGTGCAACAGAGCCAATGAGCGAAAAGGTGGACCGACCAAGCGAGACAGTTCGATTGGATGCCTCAGCTATGGGTGAGGTCACCTCGGCCAACGGACAGCGGACCGATGCCGGCAGCAGAGTGCTTACGGATTCCGACAGTCCCCTAGCTGGCCAATCAGCGCTCCGTAGGTTCCGGCGAATCAGTGCTGCGCTCCTCATCTCCGACGCCGGATGTGTGCTCGGGTCACTCCTGGTCGTCCAGAGGCTCCGCCATGGCACGGCCATCGCCTCGATGGACTTCCTCGGAGTGCTGGCCCTGGCCGTCCCGCTCTGGGTCGCGGTGTTCTACTCGTTCCGTCTGTATCGGATCAAGCAGATTTCAGCGTGGGAGGAGTTTCGGGGCATCATCAGTGCGAGCGCTGTGGGCATCGCTCTGATCATGATTTGCGCCTTCTGGTGGAGTGCAGCTCTATCCCGAGTCTGGCTCGGATCGACATGGGCCTTTGCTCTCCTCTTCGAGTTGATCGTCCGGCGCATGTGGAGATGGCACGTCCGTAGGTCAAAGAGACTGGGGCGCTTGGCGTTCAGGACGCTCATCATCGGGACCAACGAAGAAGGGGAGCACCTCTCCCGGACTCTCAGCGTCCCAGTCCGAGGATTTGTCCCGGTGGGTCACATCGCCACGTCCGAGGATCCTCCGAACTCTGTGGAATGGCCCATCGTGGGCACGGTCGGTGACCTCGAGAGGGCGATCAGCAGTCATGCAGTCGAGTGCGTCTTCGTGGCATCGACGGCCGTGACCGCGCGGGAAATGGTGCTTGTCTCCAGGGCGTGCCGAAAGACCAACGTGGAAATGCGAGTGTCGGCCAACCTGCCAGACATACTCACGTCGCGTCTCGCCATCCAACCGATCGAGGACGTGATGGCCGTCTCGGTGAAGCCGGTGCGGCTGTCGGGAATGCAGGCCCTCGCGAAGCGATCGTTCGATCTCATCGTGGCCGCTGTCGCCCTGATCTTGACCCTTCCCCTGATGGCCGTCATCGCGTTGGCCATCCGCCTGACCTCTGAGGGGCCCGTCCTCTTCCGGCAGCCCCGCGTGACAAAGGACGGCAGGCTGTTCGCGATGTACAAGTTCCGAACCATGCAGCTGGATTCCGATCGGGTCCTAAAGGAAAGCCTGATCGATCTGACGAAGCCATTCTTCAAGCTGAAGGACGATCCTCGTCTGACCCGTGTGGGCCGGTTCATAAGGCCCTTCAGCCTGGACGAACTCCCCCAGCTCTACAACGTCATCAAGGGCGACATGAGCTGGTGGCAGATAGGCGGGCGCAGCGAATTGGACTCATATGAGGCAATCCGGTTGGACCTCTTCTACATCGACAACTGGTCTTTGGGTCTCGACCTCTACATCCTGCTCAAGACCCTGGGGATCGTGATCGCTCGTAGAGGGGCATACTGATAAATGAGCGTCGCCGTGGTTACGGGTTCTGGTGGCCTGGTGGGCTCGGAAGCGGCAACGTATTTCGCCGGCCTGGGACTGGACGTAGTTGGAATCGATAACGACATGCGGGGACGCCTCTTCGGCCCTGAGGCCTCCACTGCATGGAGCGTGACGCTCCTGCAGAAGGAGCTTGGCTCTCGTTACCGGCACCATGACATCGACATCAGGGACCGGCAGGGAATATTCGGCATCTTCGAGCGCTTTGCCGGAAACATCGAGCTCGTAATCCACACGGCGGCTCAGCCATCTCACGACTGGGCCGCCAGGGATCCGCTTACTGACTTCGACATCAACGCGGGCGGCACGCTGAACATCCTGGAGGCGACTCGGCGTCACGCGCCCGGTGCCACATTCATCTTCACCTCCACGAACAAGGTGTACGGAGACAGGCCAAACGCCCTGCCTCGCACCGAGTTGGAGTCGCGATATGAGATCGATCCAGATCACACGTACTCGGGGGGAATCCGCGAAGACATGCCGATCGATGACTGCCTCCACAGTCTATTCGGGGCCTCCAAGGTCGCAGCAGACGTGATGGTGCAGGAGTACGGGCGCTATTACGGGATCCGGACGGCGTGTTTCAGAGGCGGCACACTGACCGGCCCTCTGCACTCTGCCACACAGCTTCACGGATTCCTGGCGTATGTGATGAGGTGTGTGATGACCGGTACTCCCTACACCTTGTTCGGGTACAAGGGCAAGCAGGTGCGGGACGCGATCCACAGCCGCGACCTGGTCCGCGCCTTCCATGCTTTCTTCGACAGGCCGCGCGTCGCCGAGGTGTACAACATCGGTGGGGGCAGATTCAGCAACTGCTCGGTTCTCGAGGCGATCGAGCTCTGCCAGGGAATCGCCGGCCGCAGGCTCAATTGGTCGTATGTCGATCAACACCGCACGGGCGATCACATATGGTGGATCGGAGACAACGGCCGGTTCCAGTCCCATTACCCCGATTGGCGGATGGAATACGACATCGAGCGGATCCTCAAGGAGATTCACGAGGCCCGCTACGACGGATGGCAACCGTGAGAGATCTGGGCAAAAAGAACGTCATTGGGATCCTGGTTGACGCCGTGGACTACGAAGCCGCTGTCGAGAAGGTCATCGCTGCCGCGACGGAGCGTCGCGGCTATGCGGTGTCCGCGCTCGCCGTCCACGGGATCATGACCGGAGTGAAGGACCGGATCCACGGATACAGGCTCAACCATTTCGACCTCGTGACCCCGGACGGGCAACCGGTTCGCTGGTCCTTGAACCTCCTTCATGGCACGGGGCTCATTGACCGTGTGTACGGCCCCACGCTCATGCTCGAGATCTGCGCCATTGCGGCCACGATGCGCATTCCGATCTACCTGTACGGAAGCACCGAGCCGGTCCTCGGTCGGCTTCAGGCTTCGCTCCGCCGGCGATTCCCGGGGCTCGTCGTGGCGGGGGCGGAGCCTTCCAAGTTCAGGCGAACAACGGCGGAGGAGAAAGACGAGATCACAGGCCGGATCAGATCATCGGGAGCCGCCATCACGTTTGTCGGCTTGGGTTGTCCTCGCCAGGAGGTCTTCGCATACGAGTATCGCGACGCGCTGTCCATGCCTGTCATCGCCGTAGGGGCGGCCTTTGACTACCACGCGGGCGTCCTCCGAGAACCGCCGCGATTCATTCAGCGCGCCGGACTGCAATGGGTCTATCGTCTGGCTCAAGAGCCGAAACGGCTGTGGAAGCGCTACACGGTCCTGAACGCCGCGTATGTGGGTCGTCTTGTCCTCCAGAGGCTCGGCTTAGCGCAGATGGACCCCAACTCGGCCCGACCCCCTCGGTCCGATGTGCTGTATGGGTAGTGCCCGGTCCGGCTGTCGCCCATGGGATCTGGGCGGAGAACGATAGAGGGAGTAGGAGCATGCGGGTAGGAGTCATAGGAACCGGCCACGTCGGCTTGGTGACTTGCGCGACCCTGGCGTCAATGGGCCATGAGGTGGTTGGCACTGACTCAGACGAGGAGAAGGTCCGGCTCCTGCAGGGCAACATGGTTCCGTTCCACGAGCCTGGGCTTCCAGAGCTCGTATCCGATGGGATCAGCTCGGGCAGACTCCGATTCACCTCTGACCCAGCAGAATCGCTGGGGGATGCGAAGGTCGTCTTTATCTGCGTCGGTACCCCCTCCAAGGCTACCGGGGAGGCCAATCTGGTTGCCGTGGAACGGGCGGCTCAAGAGGTCGCCCGTCACGCTCGCCAGAGCACGGTCGTGGTCGAAAAGTCGACCGTGCCGGCAGGGACCGCCCAGCAGGTCAGGCGCACGCTCGTTCGGGAGCGGCGAGACGCCACATCAGGGCTCGAGGTCGCCTCCAATCCCGAGTTCCTTCGCGAGGGAAGCGCCGTGGAGGATTCTCTTCACCCGGATCGCATTCTGGTGGGGGCCCAGGCGCCGTGGGTCTTCGAGGTCATGCGCCGGCTCTATGAGCCACTGATCCGCAATGGATGCCGGATCATCGAGACCGACATCAACACGGCTGAGCTGGCAAAGCATGCTTGCAACGCTTTCCTTGCACTCAAGATCTCGTACACGAACGGCCTCGCCCGGATCTGTGAGCGGGCCGGCGCGGACGTCGTGGCGGTGGCAGACATCATGGGGGCGGATCCCAGGATCGGAAGAGCCTTCCTCGATGCCGGTCTCGGATACGGAGGGTCTTGCTTTCCCAAGGATCTGCAGGCGTTCGACAGACTGGCTGCCCGGCTTGGCTATGACTTCGCCCTCCTACGCGAGATCACCCGCATCAATGACGAGGCCCTTGAAGCCACCCTGGAGAAGGTCAGGGACGCTCTGTGGAATCTCGAGGGCAAGCGCATCGCCTTGCTCGGACTGTCCTTCAAGCCCGGAACGGACGACGTCCGATTCGCTCCCGCTGTGGCCCTGGCCCGGAGGCTGATCGACGGGGGCGCCTGTGTGGTCGGCCACGACCCTCAGGCCATGTCGAACGCGAAGGAGGAGGTGGCCGGGCTTGAGGTGGCCGCTGACCCGTACGAGGCTGCCTCGGGTGCCCACTGTCTCATCGTGTGCACTGATTGGCCCGAGTTCAGAGACCTGGATCTGCAGAGGTTGAGCAAGGCCATGGCTTACCCGCTGATGGTGGATGGCCGGAACATCTTTCGTCCCGCCGAGTTGGAGTCAGCCGGGTTCAGCTACTATCCGACCGGCAGGCCAGCATTCAGCTGATCGGCCGCTCGATGAGTGTCCCCGCAGCGAGTCTCGTCGCCGACCTGACCTCACTGATTGGCGATCGCACCCTGGTGCTCCACACCCCCGCCATGGACGAGATCGATGTCGGCATGAGCGGCCGTGACGTCGACTGCGCCATCGTGCACCTCGACCCGATGTGGCCACTCCGGCTGGCCGGTGGGTGGAGGCTCTGCCAGAGCCTCCACTACGACCTTCGAGGTTGGTACTGGGTCCTGGAGAGAGACGGGCAGGTACTGGCTCTTGACGGCATCGAGGACCCACTCGGTCTTGGGCGAGACGCCATCCCCACGACATCGTTCGTCGATGATCAAGTGGGGGAGCCGTCTCCCGCGGCCCGAGCGGCCTACCTGACCGTCAAGCGGTTGAGGAAAGGCATGCTGGAGCCCCGCGAGTGGAGTCGGATCGGCGGGCTCGCTTCCGGGGATCCTGATCGTTATCAGCGGGTCCTGGCTCGCATCGGGGGAGAACGGTTCGCAAGCGTGTTTGCGTCCTTCGGTCTCGAGGGGAGCCCGCCCAGCCGTTCGCTTGTGCTCCGGGCCGAATGGATGCTGCGGAGGAGGCGATTTGGCTCCGTCAGCAGGGCCGCATCCGCACTCACTCTCGGTGCCCGGCGATACGTCGAACGAGTCATGAGGCCCACCGGGATGGTCGTGCTGGTGTCCGGGCCAGACGGGTCGGGGAAATCGACATTGGCCGAGGACCTTCCCGGCCTCCTCGAAGGAGTGTTCAAGCGCTACCAAAATCAGCACTGGCGGCCCAATCTGCTGCCGCGGCCGGGTTCCTTCTTGGCGAGGGTTCCGAACGACCCCACGAAACCCCATGCTCGCCGGGCCTACGGACGTGCAGTCTCTCTAGCCCTCCTCGGCTACTACTGGATGGATTTCTTCCTCGGGGGGTGGTTCCTTCATTGGGAAATCAAGATCAGAACGGGGCTGATGGTGAGGGAGCGCGGGTGGTGGGACATCGGCGTCGACCCCAGGCGCTACCGCCTGGACGTCCCTGCAAGGCTGGTCCGCGTCCTCGGCGCGACTCTGAACCGTCCCGATCTTGCGCTCGTGCTGGAAGGTCACCCCGACGTGCTGGCTGCCCGCAAGAAGGAGCTCGCGGGCGAGGAGATCGAGCGGCAGAGCTCAGCCTGGCGGGAAATCCTGCCACCAAGCGTACCCGCCCTGTACGTGGATGGTGGCCGCCCGTACCAGGAGGTGGCCCACATAGCGCGGGAAGCCGTCCTCCAATGCCTCGAACGCCGCGCGGTCTCCCGGCTGGGTGCCGGATGGACCGTGTTCCCGGGGGGTCGCTCGACCCGTTGGTGGATCCCGCGCGGCTCGCGGCCCGTCGTCAAGTCGGCCATTACGGTCTACCAGCCAGTGACGATCAAGGGACGCGTGGGGTGGGAGGCTGCCCGGATTCTCGCCACATTCGGAGGGTTCCGTCTCACGCCGCGAGCCGACCCGCCACCCCGGGCCCTGCGCGCGCTCCTGGGGCCGCACCTGCCTCCCCGGAGCACCTTGGCCGTCACCAGAGCAAACCATCCCGGGCGATATGTGGCGCTGGTGCTCGGGCTGGACGGAAAGACCAGGGCCATGGCCAAAGTGGCGACCGACGAGCATGGGATCGAGGCTCTGGAGCGTGAGGCGAAGGCCATCGGCTCTCTAGGACCACTTCTGCCCTCGCCGATCGATGCTCCTCGGATCCTGGCCTCGGAGCCAGGCGTCCTCCTGCTCGAACCAATCCCATGGCGGCCCCGGGCTCGGCCATGGGAACTAGAGGAAGAGGTCGCTCGGGCCATGGGGGGCTTCTTCCACGCCGGAGCCCGCCAATCGGAGACCGGACCAGTCGGTCCCGTCCACGGAGACTTCGCGCCATGGAACCTACTTCGTACCGCCGGTTGGGGTCTCGTGGACTGGGAATCGGCCGATGAAGAGGGTCCACTCTTCCACGATCTGTGCCACTACCTGGTCCAGGCCCACACTCTTCTCGGGCGTCCGTCCCGGGAGCATCTGCTCGGCGGGTTCCGGGGAAAGGGAGGGTGGGTAGGCAACGCCGTTCGCGCACACGCCGACGCTGTTGGTATCGACCCGGTGAATGTGGAGCCACTCCTTCGTGACTACCTGATACGGAGCCAGGCTGGATTGAGAGCCACAACGAAACGCGAACGCCAGGGCCTGTTGGCCAGGCGGGCTCTCCTGCGCGACCTGAGGGGTTAGAGTCCATGCGCATCTTGGCCTTCGCGTACGCTTGTGCGCCGGGAGAAGGGTCGGAGCCCGGAGCCGGCTGGGCATGGGCCCGGATGTTAGCCCGCATGGGTGACACCTGGGTGATCACGCGTTCAAACAATCGCGATGCGATCGAGAACGGACTGGTCGGTCTTCCGGAACGTGATCGCCTTCATTTCGCCTACACGGATCTCCCGGCCTGGGCACGCTTCTGGAAACGGGGACGCGTGGGTATCCACCCCTACTACCTGCTCTGGCAAGTGGCGGCTCTACGGCAGGCAAGACGGCTCCACGCCGAGGTGGGGTTCGACCTCGTATGGCACTTGACGCTCGCAAATGTATGGCTCGGGTCGGCAGCTCCTTTGGTCGGGCCTCGCTGTGTGTACGGTCCGGTTGGTGGCGGAGTACGGGTGCCCCGGCGCCTCCTTCCTGCCCTTGGGGTACGGGGTGCTGTCTATGAGGCCATTCGAGCCTGCGCTCGAGGGGCCGGCCGTCACCTCAACCCACTCGCCTGGGTCGCCTGGCGCTCACAGTTGATCTTGGTCCAGAACCCCGAGACTCGAGACTGGCTGCCGCGTCGGTATCGTTCGAAGGCCGAGGTCTTTCCGAACGTGGCACTCGATGAAACCCGGTCGCCTCTTCCATCCTCCCGATCTTCCCACCAGCCCCCGACCGCGCTGTTCGCCGGCCGGCTGATCCCATGGAAGGGAGGGGCGCTGGCCGTCCGGGTCATGACTCATCTGCCCAACTGGAGATTGCTGGTCGCGGGGAGCGGGTCCGACGAGGCGAGGCTTCGGCGCCTGGCCCGACGCTGGGGGGTGGACGGGCAGATCGTCTTTCTCGGGCACCTTCCTCGTGGCGATCTGCTCACGCTGATGCGAGAGGAAACGGACGTTTTCCTATTTCCGAGCCTCCGTGAGGAAGCGGGATGGGTGGTCGCGGAGGCCCAGATATCTGGACTCGTGGTTGTCTGTCTCGGCTTGGGTGGCCCCGCACTCCTGGGCGCTCGGCAAGTGTCCGCGACCGGGGCCGGCCGTCAGGTTTTACGCTCTCTCGCCGCCCAAGTGGCTGACCCCGGCATGACGCCCGGGGGCTCTGATTTCGGCCTGGAGGCGCGGGCGCGCCGGCTGGAGATGCTTGTGGCGGAAAGTGGGCTCTTGCCCAATACGGCACGATCGCCCGGCCGTCGTCGCTAGTCTCCAGAATGGGGCTGTGGCGTTCCCTGCCTTCCACATGATCGTGACAAGGACCAGAAACTCAGAGCCAGTGTCGCTAGCCGCCCCGCAGGACCGTAGCGGGCTCTGCAGCCCGGGCGAGTTAGTCGTCGGCACGCGAGTCATCTGGCCCGTCGGCTGGAGGCCGGTCATCAGACTCATCCGGATCAGGGTTCTCGGGGCCGGAGGGACGGTCCGCGCTTGAGCGACGGGGGGAACGAGGCGACAAGGAGCCAGGTGCAGAGTCGGTCTTGTCGGCCCGCGCCTCCCGGTCCCTCACCAGCTTCCTCAGCGAGGCTTCGACCCGTACCGGGTCGATAAAATTCGTCACCGTCTCATTGCCCCGTCGAGCGAAGAGGGGCGGTTCCTCTTTCCCCTGCTCAATCGATGGTCCTGGTCGATGCACCGGCCCCCCGGGGGACGCCCGGCGAGACGATCCGCCCTTGGACAAGCGCCCCATGGAGGACGCCTGAGACAACTTGGAGGCAAAGTCCTCCAATGAAGCAGGCCTCGCGTCGGGATCCTGTGCGAGCGCGCGGCTGCACGGATGAGCGATGCTGCCAGGCACATCGCTGAACACTCGGCGAATGGGCGTGTCTCCGAGGCCACCCTCTCTCGAGGGCCACCCGGTCAGCATGGCATAAAGGACTGCCCCCACAGCGAAGGTGTCAGAGCGGGATGTGGGCCTTCCTCCCGCCAACAACTCGGGCGCCAGGTAGGGCGAGAGCTCGGTGTCTCGCTCTGCGAGAATGGGACCGTAGGCGGCCGCCACCCCGAAATCGAAAACCTTTACCGCTCGTGCCGAATCGATCAACAGGGTTGCGGGATTAACGGCTCCGTGGACGACGCCTACCTCGTGAGCCGCATGGACCGCCCGGGCCACGGCGATGGTGATCCGAACAGCCACTTCTGCCTCGAGCCTCCCCTGTCGACTGAGGAGGGTGGCGAGCGGCTCGCCTTCGATTTGCTCCATCACCACGAACGCGGGCGAGGTACTGCTTCCCAGATCGAAGTGGAGTACCCCAGCGGCACTCGGGTGAGAGATTCGAGGCCGGAGGGCTCCATCCATCGATACCGGATGAAGGAGTTGCTCTGTGGTTGAGGCAAACAGCTCGGTGAACCGGCCGTGAGAGCGAAGCGATTCGGCGATGACTCGAATCGTTACCAGCCTGCCGAACGCCACATCCTCGGCTGTCCAGACGCTGCCCACCTCATCCTCGCTGATCTTTCGGATCAGCCGATATCGGGCGTCCGTTCCGAGCCGTGGCGCCCGAGCCAGAGACCTACTCATCAGAGTTCCATGTAATCACTTCCTCTTCCGGTGGCAAGGGGCATATGCAGCAGAAGCAGGCAAAACGGGCCCAAAGGCCGATGACCTGGATCACGATCCTGGCCAGGAAGCCCGCAGCCTCGAAGAAGGACGCCGCGGGCCAGGATGAGGATGATCGATGGTACCGTGCCGCGGTGCTCCCGGCCCAGGCGTAACGATCAACCGGGGCCGGCGAACTCCGCCAGCCGCTCCGCCGCGGCCCGCAGGGTGTCAAGCCGCTTGGGGAACGCGAGCCTGATCAGATCGCGCCCGGCAGACGGGTCGATGAGGAAGCTGCTTCCGGGAACGGCGGCAACGCCCTCCCGGACGACCATCTCGAGGCACAGAGCTACGTCGTCCGAGAGACCTCGCCGAGCCCGTACCTCCCCCACATCGACCATGGTGTAGTAGGCGCCCTGGGGGCGAGATGCTTTCAGGGCCGTCCCCTCCAAGCCGCCCAGGAAGAGGTCCCGTCGCTCCGAATAGGCCTGGGCGAGGTCCTGGTAATAAGAATCTGGGAGGCCCAGAGCGACGACCCCGGCCTCCTGGAGTGGGGCCGGCGCGGCCACGGTGAGGAAATCGTGGACTTTCCGGATGGCCGCGATGAGCCGGGGGCTGGAAACGGCCCACCCCACCCGCCATCCGGTGACCGAGTATGTCTTCGAGAGCGCGCTGATGGTCACCGTTCGCTCGCGCATACCCGGCACCAGTGCGATCGAGAGATGGTGGAGCCCGTCGTACAGGATGTGTTCGTAGATCTCGTCCGTGAACACGAGGAGGTCACGCTCGACGGCGATCTCGGCGATCGCGGTGAGCTCTTCGGGCCCGAATACCTTCCCTGTCGGGTTGTGGGGCGTGTTCAGCACGATGGCCCGGGCTCGGGGGCCGACGGCCGCGCCGAGCCGATCCGGATCCAGTTCCCAGGAAGGAGGAGAGAGCGGCACCATCTTCGGCACGGCTCCGGACAGATACGCATCCGGGCCGTAGTTCTCGTAGAACGGTTCGAACAAAAGCACCTCATCGTCGGGCTCCACGAGCGCCAGGAATGTGCACGCCATGGCCTCGGTCGAGCCGCACGTAACCACGATCTCGGTCTCCGGGTCCAGTTCGGGCCACCCGAACCTCCGGTACTTGGCGGCGATGGCCTCTCTGAACGAGGGCGAACCCCAGGTCACCGGATATTGATTGATTCCTGCCTCGATGGCCCCCACCGCGGCCGCCTTGACCTCCTCGGGCGCGTCGAAGTCGGGAAAGCCCTGGGCCAGGTTGACGGCGCCGTGCTCGTCCGCCAGCCGCGTCATCTCCCGGATCACGGACTCTGTGAACCGGGCCGTGCGCGTGGCCGCCATCAACCTTCCGGAAATGGCGTGGCTCATCTGGCTCCACTCCGAGTGCTGGGGTCCTCAGGCGGGAACGAGAGGGACTCGCTTGCACGATACCGCGCCGCAGTAGTCGGGTGGTATCCCCTCTCCGCACATGAAGGCTCATCTGGTGGCATCGGAAGGACCCTGGAGCCTTGCCACGGCCGCCCTGATCACCCGACGGAGCTCCCGAGCGTACGTGAGGTCCCGGTACGTCGCGAGCTTCTTCGCCGCGGCCTCGGGCTCGAGCCACGCAGAGGGTCGCTCGGCGGCCTGTTGGCCGCCCGTGGCGTCGACCTCCATCAGGTATGCCTCCACGCAGACCTCGCCGACCAAACCCTGAGGCTCCCACACCGGGTACCGGTATCGCGTGAACGGCGTGGGCTCGATCCGTCCGGTGGCGAGCGCCTCTTCCATCGCCTCCCGCTCCGCAGCGTGCATCGGCGACTCCCCTGGCTCGATGTGGCCCTTCGGAAACGTCCACGCCTGGCCATTCCGCGTGCGAACCAGGAGGAACTCCACGCCCTGGGGCGTCCACCGGTAGCACACGGCCGCAGCTCGCATGGGCATTCGAACCGGTCGAGACGGATCGTCAGGGCACGGATCGGACGTCTGGCTCGCGGCTATGCTCGTCTCCTCGGTCGAAGGGGAGGCTTCCCATGAAGGATACGGACGCCGGCTCGGGCTCACGAACGAATTCTTCTCGCTCCGAACCGCTGTCGGACGATGATCTCAGACTCATCGACGCCTACTGGCGCGCGGCCAATTATCTGTCCGTCGGGCAGATCTACCTCTTGGACAACCCTTTGCTGGCCGAACCTCTCCGGCCGGAGCACGTCAAGCCCCGCCTGCTGGGCCACTGGGGCACCACGCCCGGCCTCAACTTCATCTACGTCCACATGAATCGGGCGATCAAGGCTCGATCCCTGAGCGCGATCTACGTGACCGGTCCGGGACACGGCGGCCCCGGGCTCGTGGCCAACGCGTATCTCGAGGGAACGTACACCGAGGTGTATCCTGACATCTCCCGGGACTCCGCCGGACTGGCCAAGCTGTTCCGGCAGTTCTCGTTCCCGGGCGGCGTGCCCAGTCACGTAGCCCCAGAGACTCCCGGCTCCATCCACGAAGGCGGCGAACTAGGCTACGCCCTGGCCCACGCGTACGGGGCGGTCTTCGACAACCCCGATCTCCTGGTGTGCTGCGTCGTCGGGGACGGCGAGGCGGAGACCGGCCCCCTCGCCGCGAGCTGGCATTCGAACAAGTTTCTCAACCCGGTCACCGATGGGGCCGTGCTTCCCATCCTCCACCTGAACGGCTACAAGATCGCCAACCCGACGGTCCTCGCGCGCATCCCACGAGAGGAGTTGGCCTCTCTCCTGGAGGGGTACGGATACGCACCTCATTTCGTGGAGGGAGACGAACCGAGGACCATGCACCAGCAGATGGCGACCGTCCTCGACGACGTGATCGACGAGATCCAGCGCATCCAGCGAGCCGCTCGGGCGAGCGGAAATGGGCGGCGGCCCACGTGGCCGATGATCGTCCTACGGACGCCGAAGGGGTGGACCGGTCCGAAAGAGGTCGACGGCAAGCCGGTCGAGGGGACATGGCGAGCTCACCAGGTCCCCCTGGCCGAGGTACGCACGAACGCGAAGCACCTCACGCTGCTCGAGTCCTGGATGAAGACCTACGGACCGGGTGAGCTGTTCGACCAGAACGGGGCGCTCGTGGAAGAGCTGGCGAACCTGCCCCCCAGGGGCGACGCGAGGATGAGCGCCAACCCGCACGCGAACGGCGGCCTGCTCGTGCGTGATCTCTCCCTTCCGGACTTCCGCGACTACGGGGTCGAGGTCGTGAAGCCGGCCACCACTTTCAGCGAGGCCACTCGGGTCCTCGGGCGGTTCCTGACGGACGTGATACGGCGTAACCGGGACACGTTCCGCCTGTTCGGGCCCGACGAGACCGAGTCCAATCGACTGGGCGCGGTGTTCGATGCGACCGACCGGGCCTGGGACGCGCAGATCCTCCCCACGGACGAACACCTCGCGCCTCGGGGCCGGGTGATGGAAGTGCTCTCCGAGCATCTCTGTCAGGGCTGGCTCGAGGGATACCTGCTCACCGGACGGCACGGCCTGTTCAACTGCTACGAAGCGTTCATCCACATCGTCGACTCGATGTTCAACCAGCACGCCAAGTGGCTGAAGGTGACCCGGGTCATCCCGTGGCGCCGGCCCATCCCCTCGCTGAACTACCTGTTGAGCTCTCACGTGTGGCGACAGGATCACAACGGTTTCTCCCATCAGGATCCGGGGTTCATCGATCATGTGGCGAACAAGAAGGCCCAGATCATCCGGGTCTACCTGCCCCCGGACGCCAACACGCTGCTTTCGGTGGCCGACCACTGCCTGCGCAGCCGGCAGTACGTCAACGTCATCGTGGCCGGGAAGCAGCCCGCGCTCAATCTCCTGTCGATGGAGGACGCCATCCTGCACTGCACCCGGGGGATCGGCATCTGGGAGTGGGCAAGCAACGACGAAGACGGCCAGCCCGACGTGGTGATGGCGTGCGCTGGCGACATCCCCACGCTCGAGACCCTGGCAGCGGTCGACCTGATACGCCAGCATCTCCCCGATCTCAAGGTCAGGGTGATCAACGTGGTGGATCTCATGCGGCTGCAACCCGAGACCGAGCACCCCCATGGCATGCCTGACACGGAGTTCGACGCCTTGTTCACCACCGACCGGCCGGTCGTGTTCGCCTACCACGGGTATCCGTGGCTGATCCACCGGCTGGCGTACCGGCGGACCAATCACCGCAACCTCCACGTCCGCGGCTACAAGGAAGAAGGCACCACGACGACGCCGTTCGACATGGTCATGCTGAACGACCTGGACCGCTTCCACCTGGTGATGGACGTGATCGACCGCGTGCCCGGACTCGGACAGAGAGCCGCCCACGTTCGCCAGCTGCTGACCGACCGGCAGGTGGAATGCCGCGCATACACTCGCCGGGCAGGGGAAGACCCGCCGGAGATCCGGGACTGGACCTGGCCCCACTAGGGCCGCTCGCCGCCCTCAGCCCGTCCCGCACTCGGTTCGGCTTCCCTCCGGGTGCGGATCAGGTGGACGACGACTGCCGAGATCAGCGCGAATGACGTGCCGAGGAGGACCCCCGCTACTGCATCGGACAGCCAGTGCGCGGCAAGGTACGCACGGGAAAGACCCATCATCATCGAGAAGAACACCGCCACCACACCCCACCAGTACCGGCGACCGCCCTCTGGGAACAGCGCGATACCCGCCGCCACCGCCGTCACCGACGCCGCCACGGCGTGTCCGGACGGGAACGAGCCTCCGGTCACCGCAACCAGCGATCCCGGGGGTCTGGCCCTGTCGTAGACGGCCTTGAGCGACCCGATCGAAAGCTCCGACAACACCACGGCCGAGACGAATGCCGCCAGATGCCACCACCGACGCCTCAGCGCCAGGAACACGGCGACGAACAGCCTGACGGGGAGCGTTACCACCACGAGCCCGAGGAGGTTCAGGAACTTGGCGACTGAGGTCAACGGTTGGGAGCGGATGGACAACATTCGGTCCAGAAACGCCTGGTCGAGCCGTTGGATGGAATCCCTGGCCGGCGTGGCCATGAGTACGAACAGCAGGACGGTCGAGGCGGTCAGGAGGATCGTGGTGACTACGTCTCGTCGAGGGGAGCCGAGGAGGGGATGCTCGTCGTGGGCGCGAGCTCCGATCGCGCTCTCGATGCCGTCATTGGTTCGATTCATTCGGGGAGCACGATACGCCCCCTTCCCCTCATGCAGTGACGAGGAACCCTTTGCAGCCATTCGCGGACGACATAGGGTGTGGCCAAGCGCCGGATTTGCAGCCCAGCCGAACGGCGCCCCTGGAGTCTGCACTTCGATGGTGAGAACCAAACGAAGCCGAATGTGGTGGCCGCTTCTGGTCGTGTTTCTGGCGCTGCCCCTCACCACCTGCGTCTCGGTTGGGCTGGGGCCGGCAGGCGAGCGAGCGGCTGCCCCGGCGACCGGCGACGACGCCATCACCATCGCTTCGTTCGACTTCCCGGAGAGCGAGTTGCTCGCCGAGATCTATGCGCACGCTCTCGAGGCCAAAGGGTTCAGGGTTAAACGCGCGCTGAATCTCGGACCGAGGGAGCTCGTCGAGCCCGCCCTGGAGCGAGGCCTGGTGGAGTTCGTTCCCGAGTATCTGGGGACGGCCGTGCAATTCCTGCATCCCCAATCCAATCAGGTCTCTGCCACAGTGGACGCGACAAGGCAGAAGCTCGCGGAGGCCTTTCGAGGCCGCGGGGTCGACGTCCTCGCATCGGCCGAAGCCGAAGATGCCAACGCGCTCGCCGTCACCGCCCAGACCTCCGCGAAGTACCGTTTGAGCACGATCAGCGACCTCCTCTCCGTAGCGGCACGGTTGGTCATCGGCGGCCCGCCAGAGTGCCCCAGCCGGCCGCTTTGTCTCGTCGGCCTCGAATCGAAATACCACCTGAAGTTCAAAAGGTTCGAACCACTGGATGCGAGCGGCCCGCTCACCGCTGAAGGACTGGCCTCCGGACAGATCGATGTCGCGGTGCTCTTCACGACCGACGGCAACATCCCGTCGAGGGGATTCGTGGTGCTGGAAGACGATCTGGGCCTCCAACCCGCGGAAAACGTCACGCCCGTCGTCCGGGAGGAGGTCGTGGCTCGGTACGGCCAGCGGTTCACCGACGTCGTCGATGCCGTCTCGGCGAAGCTCACCATCGAGGGGCTTCGTGAGATGAACCGGTTGATGACACTCGGGTCGCGCACGCCTCGCCGAGTCGCGCTCGAATGGCTCCGAGCGAGAGGCCTCATCCAGGGCTGACTTCCCGCATGAGCTTGGGTAGAGTCGGCGAGAAGGCCGCGGAGGAGATAAGGGGGGTCCAAGGGTGGGTACGATCGGCCACGAGGCCGCGCCGGTCCCCGCGCTGCATTCGGTCGACGAGCGTGGCCTGGCCAGGTCGAAGCGCCGGCGACGCCCGTCCGGCCGACCCCCTCCCCTCCCGCGAGAGCTCGGAGCCGGCGGAAGGTTCTGGGTCGGGGCGCTCGTCTTCCTCGTCGCGTTCACCATCCTCCTTCTGGTCACGCAGGTGGGAAACTCCTTCGAGCGTCAGGAGAGTGTTCTCTCCAGATGGATCGCGGGCTGGCGAACGGGCTGGCTGAATCGGTTGGCGCTCATCACGAACGGTCTCGGGGCAACCGTGTTCACCCGGACCCTCCGGCTCGGCACGATCGTGGCCCTCCTGGTCTTCCGTCGGTGGAGACACCTCATCGTCTTCGTGGTCTCACTTCTCTTCGTCGCGTGGCTCACCAACAACTTGGGCACCTACTCCATCCGACCGCGACCGTTCGGGGCGCGCATCATCGGGGGCTGGGAGGGATCGTCGTTCCCGTCCCGTCCCGTTGCCGAGCTGTCCGTGGCGCTCGTGGGGGTCCTGTACACACTTGTCCCTCGGGGCAGATGGCGTGACGTGGGGAAGTTCGTGGCCGCGGCCCTCCTCGCGGCGCTGGCCGGCGCCGAGGTCTATCTGGCCCTCAACCACCCCGCCGACATCCTGTTCGCTCTGGTCCTCGGGATCGGCATTCCGCTCGTGGCTTTTCGGACGTTCGCGCCGACCTCGGTCTTCCCGGTTCGGTACAAGAGGGGCAGGGCCGCGCATCTGGACGTCGGTGGGCCCAGGGGGGCGGCCATCCGCCAGGCCGTGAAGGATCAGCTCGGCATGACCGTGCTGGAGCTCAAGCCGTTTGGCCTGGCCGGCTCGGGAGGATCCACTCCGCTCAGGCTCACGGTGGCCGGAGATCCGGATCGCCATCTGTTCGCCAAGCTGTACGCGCAGACCCATCTGCGCGCCGACCGCTCCTACAAGCTCGGGCGGACGATCCTCTACGGCACGCTGGAGGACGAGAAATCGTACAACTCCGTGCGCAGGCTGGTCCAGTACGAGGACTATTTGTTGCTGGTCATGCACGACTTCGGCATCCCCTGCGCCAAGACCTATGGCTTCGTCGAGATCACGCCGGAGCGCGAGTACCTCCTGGTCACGGAGTTCTTGGAGGGCGGAACGGAGATCACGGAGGCCGACGTCGACGATGCGGTGATCGACGATGCGCTGGCGACGATCCGTCGTATGTGGGAGGTGGGAGTGGCCCACCGCGACGTGAAGCCGGCGAACATCATGGTTCGAGACGGGAGGATCATGCTGATCGACCTGGCGTTCGCGGAGATCCGACCCTCACCATGGCGACAAGCAGTCGACTTGGCGAACATGATGGTGGTGCTGGCCCTCCGGACCGACCCCGACCGTGTGTACGAGCGAGCGCTGCGGGTCTTCTCCCCGGACGAGATCGCGGAGGCGTTCGCGGCAACTCGCAGCGTAACGATGCCGTCTCAGTCGCGGAACATGCTCAAGGAGCATCGGAAGGCTGGCCGGGACATCCTGGCCCGCTTCCGCGAGCTCGCACCGCAGCGTCCTCCGATCGCCATTCAGCGTTGGAGTGCCCGCCGTATCGGGATCACCCTGATGGTGGTCGTGGGATTCCTTCTAGCGCTGGCCCTGGTGGTGGACAACCTCCGAACGGGGGCGCTGTGAGGTCGGGTCGGATCGCCATAGTTCTCGTGATCGTCGGGACCCTGCTCTCAGGATGCAGCGAGCTGCAGAACGCATCCGTCCCCCTTTGCCCCGGTCCCAACCGAAACGCCGCAGCCCTGATCCTGATGGCACAATCGATCCCTTCGGCCGCCTACATCCCGTGTATCTCGGATTTTCCGGCAGGGTGGAGCTTCGGCGGTGAGCGCATTCGGAACGGACACTCTGAGTTCTGGATGGATTCCGATCGCGCGGGCGTGGGTGCTCTAAGGGTGCTTCTCACCCGGGACTGCGATCACTCGAACGCTGTCGAAATCCCACCGGAGACGGGCGAGCCTCTGATGAAGCGATACGAGGAACCGAAGGCCCTGCCGCCCACTTTCTCGGGCAATCGCTACTACGTCTTTCCCGGCGGGTGCGTGACGTATCGCTTCTCCTTCGTCCGCGGTGCGACGTTTGCCCAGGCGGTGGAGGCCACCGAGGCGCTCACGTTCGTGGCCAGGGCTCTAGGGGTGACCGAGCTCGCCAAGGAGGGTGTGATCCTCTGCGGGCGCGGCGTTCGCTGTCCGGGCTGACGCTCAGCCGGGGATCGGCGTCGCCCCGACGGCCGGCTCTGCGGCTTCATGTGGGACCGGCTTGCGCCAACTCTTCTTCCGCTGCCAGATCACATAGGTGAGACCCCCCAGGGGGATCTGCAGGACGAAGGTGAGCGTCCGGAACACCAGGGCGGCCGCGGTGACCTGAGCCTTGAACACGTCCAGCGGGACGTCGGCATGCGCCTTTCCCGCGACGTACAGGCCCCCGATGTACCCCAGCTCGACCAGGCCGATCCCTCCGGGCGTGATGGGGAACGCCGAGATCAATCGGACGAAGGCGAACACCCCCAGCACCTGCGCCCAGTTGATCTCGCGCTCGGAGACGCCGACATGCCGGAGGGCGAGCAGCAGGACCAGGTACAGCGCGAAGTGGCTGACCAACGCCGAGACGGTGAGCGCCGGCCACCGCTTCGCTATGAGCCCTATCGTCTGGTGGCGGAACCGGGCGGCGGCGTCCCCCCAGTGGACTGCCGGCTTGTGGAACCACTTCCTGATCAGCGAAGCCACCTTCCCCAGCCCGCCGCCGATGGCCCGGGCCAGGGACTTCTTCCACAGCATCCCGGCGAAGAGCCCGATGGCCAGGAGCAGGACGGCAATGCCGATGACCGTCGGAACGATCAAGGCGGCGTTCGTTCGGCCGGTGATGGCCAGGGCGGCGAGAGCGATGATGGGCATCCCGAGCTTGATGAACGTGTTCCAGACACCGGTGATGATCGTGGTCAAGCCGATCTCGGCGTTGTTGAACCCCCAGGACCGGTACATGGTGTAGGCGAGGCCGGTGGCGATCCACCCGCCGCCGGGCAGCGTGTTGGCGATCGAGGTCGTCGACTGGTTGTTCACCGCCGCCTGGCCCAGGGTCAGGCCCGGCATGGAGGCCACCATCAGGGGCCAGTAGGTGAGGATGTTGATCGCGCTCACCGCCACCAGGCTGGTGATCTCCAGCCAGGTCATGGCATTGACGGCCTTCCACACGTCTCCGTAATTGGCGATCTTCGGGATGGCGAAAGCGAAGATCCCGACCACGATGATCACGGAGATCACGATCTGGGCGATTCGGATCAGTCGCTTCCGGGTTGTCTTGTCCACGAGTCCCACCCCCCGTGCAGCCTATCCCGATCCGTTCGAGGAAACGAGTCCCGGCGAGCACGCCAACCTCCGGCGGGCTGGAGGCGGTACCCGCGTCCGGATTTCCGCCTCGGCCCGATCGGATTACGCTGCGGAGGCGAGGTCGGCGCGGGGGCGTGATGGAAGACGTTCTTGAGGTTCTGTTCGGGATACTGATCGTCGTCCTGGCGGTCTGGGTGGTCCGGCGCCTCCTCGGCGTTGAACGGGGACGATGGGTGGTCACCCTGCTTGCCGTCCTCGCCGCAGAAGCCTGCACAGCCATCGTCCTCAAGGTCGTCAACAACAACGTGACGAACCTGCCGCTGCGGGCTGTGTTTGGCGTGTACGCGCTGGTCACGGTCTTCGCCATGCTGGCGGTTGTGCTTGTGGAGCTCATCGCACGGCCGCGAGCTCGTCGGCCTCGCCGAGGTATCCCCCACCCGATCCTGGGCATCCGTCGGCTGACCGGCCGCACCACGCGCTACGTGCAGGTCAGCATCATCGCCATTCGGAATGGTTTGCTCCATCCCGGGGGTGACGAAGCTCAGGTCAGAGGCTCCCGACTCGGAAGGTCACTCGGCGCGACCTTCGAGGATGCTGGCGGCCTGTTCGTCAAGCTCGGCCAGGCCATGGCCGCTCAGCCGCAGATCGTCACCCGAGCCGTGGCGGCCGAACTGGCCAGACTGCAGGACCAGGCCGCCCCGGCAGACCCGGTCGCCGCCCGGGCGGTCATCGAGGAAGAGCTCGGCCCCCCGGAGGACATCTTCATCGAGCTCTCCACCGAGCCCATCGGGTCGGCATCGATCGCCCAGACGTATGTCGGCCGCCTCCGCACCGGCCGTGAGGTAGTGGTGAAGGTGCAGCGCCCAGGCGTTCGCGAGTCGGTCGAACAGGACCTCGATATCTTGGCTCGTCTGACAGATCGCCTTGATCGCCGGACAACCTGGGCGAGGTCGCTCGGCCTCAAGGAGTTGGTCGCGGGGTTCGCGGAGGAGACGCGCGAGGAGCTCGACTTCCGGATCGAGGCTGCGAACGGGATCGCGGCCAAGCGCAACCTTCACGACTCGGATCCGATCAGCGTGCCCGATGTGATCGAAGAGTTCACCACGAGTCGTGTGCTCGTGCAGGAACGGGTCGACGGTCGAAGCGTGGGGACGCCCGGCGTCCTCAGTGCGTTGGATGGGCAGAGGCGTGAGGCCCTCGCCGACGCCCTTCTCTCTCTGATGATCCGGCAGATGCTCGGCGGGGAGCCGTTCCACGCGGACCCGCATCCCGGCAACGTGTTCTTGCGCACGGACGGCCGGCTCGCGCTGATCGACTTCGGGGCCGTTGGACGACTCGACCGCTTCGAGCGTGCGGGGCTCATCGACATGATGCGCGGCTTGCAGGGTGAGGACCCCGCTCTCGTCCGGGAGGCGGCCCTCCGCATCGGCACCCACACGAAAAGGATTGACGAGGAGGCCCTGGACAGAGAACTCGCCCGATTGCTCTCTCGGGCCATTCGGGCCGACTCAAGAATGAATCCGGAACTCCTGGGCGAAGCCCTGTTCGTGTTCCGCGACTTCGGGATCCTCCTGCCGCGGTCCACCACGACGCTGTTCCGAACCCTCGTCACCCTGCTGGGGACCCTCGATATGATCGCTCCCCGCTACGACGTCGCCGAGGGAGTCCGCAGGGTCGGCGAGGACGTGCTGGCCAAGCAGATGGCTCCCCAGAACCTGCAGGAACTCGTCCTCCAAGAGGCAATGAGCGCAGGCCCCATACTCAGCCGTCTTCCCCGAGAGATCGACGCGATAGCCCGAACCCTGCTCCGCGGCGAGCTCCGGACGCGAGTGAGCCTCTTCTCTGAGCCAGAAGACGTGCGAGCTGTCCGGAGTATGGTGAACCGGCTGGTCACCGGGCTCGTTGGCTCGGCTCTGGCCCTCTCCTCGGCGATCCTCCTCACCGTGCAATCTCCGCCGGGACGGGGTGGGGTGGGCCTGGTCAATCTCCTGGGAGGGATCGGGTTGTTCTTCTCGGTCTTGTTGCTGCTCCGACTGGTGGTCCAGATCCTGCGCGAGCGCGACTGACTTGGGCCGCATCCGTAAGGCGATACCGGTCTTGCGATACCGGCTGCTCGATGCGTTGCTGGTCGTGGGTGGCCTGATCGTCCTGGCCACGAGCGCCGTCCTTGCCCGTCGGGGCGCCTACGGGTGGGAAGCGGTCATCTTCAAGGCGATCAACGGTCTGCCCGATGGACTCCGTCCATTCCTATGGGTGCTGAACCAATACGGAACCGCCGTGACCATCCCATTGACCGCAGTCGCCGCCCTGCTTTTCCGACGATGGCGCCTAGCCGTGTCGCTGGCGGTGAGCGGAGTGGCGGTCTACTGGCTCGCGAAGGTGATCAAGGAATATGTCGAACGCGGCCGTCCGGCGGCTCTCTTGGACGGAGTAGTGGAACGAGAGACGTTTCACCCGCGCAGCCTCGGCTACCCATCCGGCCACGCTGCGGTGGCGTGGGCAATCACAATCATCGTCCTGGCCTATCTGGCACGGCCGTGGCGGATCGCTGCCATCATGCTGGCGATCGTCGTCCCGCTGTGCCGGATGTACGTGGCAGCGCACCTGCCGCTCGACCTCCTCGGCGGGGCTGCACTCGGGGTGACGGTCGCATCTGGGGTCATCCTGCTGCTGGGCCTCTTTCGACCCGTGGCACCCGAGGGCATCCGTGGCGGGCCACATCGGCCCGACGCTTCGGATCCTTAGGAGACGACGCCGCCCGCCACTCTCTAACAGCTCGGGCCTCGTCCTTCGGAACCCTGGATGAACCTGGTTAGCGATCTCGCCGACCAGGTGGCGGAGCCTCTTATCCCTCGGCGGAGGCTTGGTCCTCCCTATACTGCACGACTGGTGAGGGCTCCTCGGCGCTGAGGCATTCACGTGGCCAACCAACCTGTGGCGATCATCGACCTCGGGTCGAACTCGGGGCGAGTGGTCGTCCTTCGGATCGCTCCGATGGGACATCTCGAGATCCTGGCCGACGGGCGATCTCCACTTCGGTTGGCCCGGGACGTCGGCGACGGCGGCCGCCTGAGCTCTGGGGCGATCCAGCGGACCGTCGATGCGCTGAGGGACTTTCAGGCCATCGCCGCAGGCACCGGGGCAGGAACGACCATCGCCGTGGCCACGTCCGCGATCCGAGAATCCAAGAACGCCAACGAGCTACTGGAACGGGTCCTGGTGGAGAGCGGGTTGGCCGTCCGGATTCTCCACGGAGAGGAGGAGGCTCGGTACGCCTCCCTCGGCGCCATCTACGGCATTCAGGCCGAGCACGGGATGGTCGTGGATATGGGTGGTGGCAGCATGGAGCTGTCCAATTTCCGTGATCGCACGCTCGTCGACACCTGGACCCTTCCCCTGGGCGCACTCAGGCTCAGTGACCGGTTCCTCAAAACCGATCCCCCGATCAAGACCGAAGTGGACGCGCTCCGTCGGTACGTGTGGCGCATCTTCACGGAGAATGGAGTGCCGCAGCTGAAGGCAGACGAGGAACTCATCGGGACAGGAGGAACCATACGGAACCTGGCCAAGATGGACCGGCACGGCCGCACGTATCCGATCCCACGGCTCCACGGTTATGTCCTCACCCAGCGACGGGTCCAGGTTTTGTCCGAGCTCCTGCTCTCCCGCCCGCTGGCTCGCCGCAGGGCCATATCCGGGCTGAACGCCGACCGCGCGGACTCAATCGTCGGTGGAGCCCTGGGAGTAGAGACGGCCATGGAGGCTCTCAGGGCCGATGCAATTACAGTGACCGGTCAGGGCCTTCGGGAGGGACTGGTTTATGAGGCCGTGGGAACACCCTCCCCGGCTCCAGAGGAGGTCAGGCGGATGTCGGTCGCGGCTCTCGCCCACCGGTTCACTTCATGGGATGCTGGAAGGGCGGACCGACGGGTGCGAATAGCCGCCCGACTCCTGGAAGCTCTAGAGGCGGATGCCGGCCCCAAGCACAGAGAGCGCCTGTCGCAGGCCGCAACCATACTGGACATTGGACGAAGCATCGACTATTACCGCCGATTCGAGCACACGGCCGACATCCTCACCGAATCCGACCTGGCCGGCTTCTCTCACCGCAAGTTGGCCCTGCTGGCCGCCGTGGTTCGGCAAGCCGGCGACGAGGCCATGACCGTCCGTGTTTACCGGCCTCTGCTCGGTCCGAATGATCGCCAGCTCGTGGCTCGGCAGGCCACCGTCCTCGCTCTCGCCGACGAGATCGAGCACCGGATCGCTCCGCGGGACGGCCTGCCGGTAAGTTGCGAGGAGCGGAAGCGCCAGGTCGTGCTCCGCGCGCCGCTCTTCGACGGATACCGGCAAGGGCTTTTGGCCGCCCGGTTCCGTCGCGTGTTCGGCAAGCAGCTGGTGTTCGAACCCCAGCCCTAGGTCACCATTGCTCGGAGCATCTCGGGTTAGTCGCACCTGCTGCAGAGCCCCAGCATGTCCACCCGGTGGGCCCTGACCCTGAATCCTCGCCTCGAGGCGAGCGTGGCCGTCGCCTTCTGCACGGTCCGTTCGAGTCCGACCGGAGCCGGGAGGTCCTCGACGGAGCCACAGGACGTACAGATCAGATGGTGATGGTGTTCGGTGAGGTCCTCGGCCAGTTCGTACCTGGCGAAGCCTCCCGCCCCGATCAGTCGCCTGACGACCCCCGCCTGTTCCAGGACCCCCAGGTTCCGATAGACGGAGCTCTGGGCCAGGCGAGGGGCGGACGACAGGATGTCGTGGATGGCGAGGGGCTGTGCCGCCGAGTCGACGATCTGCACCAGCTCCCTTCGCAGGGGCGTGTAGCGCTGTCCTCGTGACCGGAGACGCCGGACGATCAGCTCTTCCACGTTCGACTTCATCGCGCTAGAGCGTAGCAACGGTCGGTTTCACTCCTTTCTGCACGTCTACGGCAGCGTGGGAACCTCGAGACGGCGTGGACCGCGAGTGCGTCGCCGCCGGATCGCGCCCGCAGCCGAGGCGACGGCGAACGTGGCCGTCGCCACCAGCACGATGGCGCCCCCCGCCGCGAGCCCCCACAGCCGGGCTGCAGCCAGCCCCAGAATGACGCAGGCAACGCCGATCCCAACCGCCAGCGCGAGCGTGCCTCGGAAGGACCGGGCGAGCTGCTGGCTGGCTCCAACGGGTAGAACCATGAGCGCGGCCACCAGCAACACTCCCACGACTCGCATGGCCGCGACGACCACGATCGCCGTCAGCACGGCGAGCAAGGTGTTGAGCCAGTCCACGGGAACCCCTGCAACCCGGGCGGCCTCTTCGTCGACCACCACGGCGAAGAGAGCCCGTCCCGCCACGCTGAGGGCCCCGACGATTCCGGCCCCCAGGACAACCACCAGCCAGACGTCCTGCGGCCTGACGGTGAGGATCGAACCGAACAGGTACGTGAAGATGTTCGCGTTCAGGGATCCGGCGAGTCCCATCATCACGACCCCCGCGGCGATGCCGCCGTAGAAGAACAGGGCGAGAGCCAGGTCGCCGGAGGCGCGACCCCCCGCCCGCAGCCGCTCCACCGCTGCGGCTCCGGCAACGGCCACAACCAGGGCGATCCACACCGGAGCCACCTGGAGAACGAGTCCCGCCGCCACGCCGGCGAATGCCAGATGGCCGATCCCGTCACCCATCAGCGAGAGACGCTTAGGGACGAGGAATGCGCCGATCATCGGAGCGCACGCACCCACGACCAGTCCCGCGGCCAGGGCCAGCTGCATGTACTGGCGATCGAACGGCCAGGGCATCGCGCTCTACCTCAGAGCCTCGAGCCAGAGCGGGAGGTCCTCCGCATGAACTCCGAGGCTCACCCCTCGCCGAGCCAGGTCTTCGGGGGAGCCGTCGAACAGCACGCGGCGCTTGAGGACGACGACCCGGTCGAGGTCCTGGGCAACCGCTCCGAGCTCGTGCGACACGAGCAAGACCGCCGCGCCGTGTTCACGCATCAGATGGATGAGCGACTCTCGGAAGAGACGCTGCGACTCCGCGTCCACGCCGGCGACCGGCTCGTCGAGCACCAGCAGGTCGGGTTCGCTGGCGAAGGCTCGGGCGATGAACGCCCGCTGTTGCTGACCGCCGGAGAGCTCGTTCAGGCGCCGCCTCCGGAGTACGTCCAGTCCGACGGACTCCAGGGCATGATCGACCTTCACCCGGTCGGTTCGGCCGGGCCACCGCCACCAACCCGTTCGGGCCAGCCGGCCCGTCGAGACCACCTCTTCCACAGTGGCCGGCAGATCCTCTTGGACGGAGGGCCTCTGAGGCACGTACCCCAGGCGCCAGTGCTCTCGGAGATGCCGCGGATCATCCCCGAAGAGTCGAACCGCTCCCCCGCCGGGCCTGAGCAGCCCGAGCAGAACCCGGAGAAGCGTCGACTTGCCGGAGCCGTTCGGCCCGACCAGGGCGACGAACTCTCCGGGACGGAGAGAGAGACTGACCTCCTCCAGCACGGGCTCGTCCCCGTAGGAGAAGGAGACGTCGCGCGCCTCCATCACGGGGGCGCCATCCGCCCCCGCCTCCCTCATGTTCATCGGCACCCCAGGGCCGCTCGAAGCGCGGCGAGATTCTCCCTCATGACGCTCACGTAGCTCTCCGCTCGAGCCAGCTCTCGAGTGGTGAGCCCTTCCAGAGGGTTCAGCACGGCGGTCTTGACCCCCGCCTCCCGGGCCAGCGTGTCCGCCACCCTGGGAGACACCAGCTCTTCCGTGAAGATGGTCGTGACACCATCCCTGCGGACGAGATCGGCGAGCTCGGCGAGGCGCTGCGGATCGGGCTCGGCCTCCGGAGACAGCCCGGCGATCGGTTCCTGGACCAGGCCGTACCGGGCGGCAAGGTACCCGAAGGCCGCGTGCGACGTGACGATGACCCGCCTCGCACAATGGGCGAGACCCTCCCTGTACCGCTGGTCGAGTGCCATGATCTCTACCCGGTACCGCGACGCGTTTCGCTGGTATGTCCGAGCGTCGGAAGGATCGGCCCGCGTCATTGCGCGGCTGACCTGGTCCACGATGGCGGCCATCAGCACCGGGTCGAGCCAAACGTGAGGGTCCGTGCCCTTCTCGGTCGCCCCGCTGGGTAGGTTGCGGAGCTGGGAGGACAAGGCAGCCAGCACGTCCACAGTAACTCCCCCGTGCCGCTGTTGGGCGACGTCTTCGACTGCGGGCTGGAACCCCAATCCCATGTACAGCACGACCTTGGCGTCGAGGATCTCATCGACCTGCTTGGGGGAGAGCTCCAGGTCATGCGGTTCGGCGCCCGCCGGAGTGAGATTCCTGACCTGGACCCGGTCCCCTCCCACCTCCCGGGCAGCCTCGAAGACGGGATAGAAGTTCGCCACGACTGTCGTCCTTCCACCCGGCGACGACCCATCGGCGGATTGCGAGCACGCTGAGGCAAAGGCGAGGGCGCTAACAATGAGAATCGTTCCCATTCTCATATGTCGCAGAGACTAGCTACTGGGCGGTCGGGCGTCAAGCGGCGCTCGACTGACTCGGGAATGCTCGGGACTCAGTTCAGCGCTGAGGGGACCACTGAGGAGCGCCGCAGGCCTCGTAGGTGTCGGCGCGCGTCACCAGCCACCCTGCCTTTTCCACACGGAACACCTCGTAGGCGGCGATCGTCACCGCACCCTCGAACTGCTCCACGATAGCGCGGTCCGACCCGAGGGTCTGGATCCGAAGGTCTCGAGCTTTTGGCCGGTAGGAACGCACCGCGGCAAGCGGCGTTGCCTTGCCTTTGGCGCCTTCGGCGTAATCGATGAATGCCGTCGAACCACATTGATATCGGGGGAGTTGCTGGCCCCGGTCGGGTTGCGGGAGTTGCTGGCCGCCATCGGGCTTCTGGACGTTAGCCACCCGCCTGGCGTCGGCGTGGCCAAGAGGAGCGCCGGCCGGCTTTCTCGCCAGGTTGATCGTGGCGAGAAGCGCCACCCCGACGACCATGGCAAGGACCGAGCTGAAGACGACGCGCTGGTTGATCCCTGACCCCCTTCGCGGTAAATGATACAGCCCAGACCAGCGGCGAAGCTAGACTTCCTTGGGGGCCTTTCCTGAACCGGCTCTGCCCGGGTCATCGCTGACCTGCGCCCCGCGAATATCCTGTTCGCCAAGATGCACGACCGCCGCGCGCTTCGCGGTCTTCCCCTAGCCGGCATGGCCGTCGTGGGCGTCGTGGTCGGTCACTGGGTCGCCTACCTGCTGGCCGTCCCCGATCCCCACTTGCGCTCGGAGATCCTGGCTCAGAGTGGCCACGCCTATTGGCTCCTGGCCATCAAGGCAGCCACGGTCCTGGGATTTGCCTCAGTCGGGACAATCCTCATCCGGCACCTGGCCGGCCGCATCCGGGGGGAGCTCCTGTCGACGGATCGCCCGGCGGCGTTCGCCTTCCGTCTGGCTTCTGTCCAGGTCACCGCGTTCCTAGGGATGGAGATCGCGGAGCGGCTGGCCGTCGGCGACCCGGTCGCCGGGATGTTCGGGCACCACATCTTCATGCTCGGGGTCGCCCTGCAGTTCGTGGTGGCCTGCATCGGAGCCCTTGTTCTCCTGTGGTTCGGTCGCGTCGCCGAACGCGTCTGCGAGGCGCTGTTCTCACCCGCAGCGCAGCGCGCCGGCTCGGCCCGGAGATTGCCCACCGGCCGGTTCGCCCCGCAGCCACAGGTTCTCTGCGGCGGCGTCGGCCTCCGCGGTCCTCCTTCTCACTAGCCAGCTCCCCATTTCCCCCAGGGGATCTCATCCGGAGGGCGCTCGCTTGCGCTCGGTCGGTCGTGGGCCCGTTGGCCTCGACCAGGCTTCAGTCCGACGAGGGCCACATCCACCGTTCCTGGACGGCGCCCTCGTGTCCATGAGCCTCGTGCTGAGCCGATCGCTCGATGTCGAGCCCGGACGCAACGTCCTTCAAGCCGAATTCGCGGCCGCCGACCACGGTCCCTTCGATCCTCGGGTGCGGACCTCCGTGGCCTTCCAAGTGGTCGAGCGTTGATCATTCCTTCGAGGAGTCGCCCTCCTGTTCCGGCTCGTCCTCTGCCAACAGGCGGTACAGGCTCTTTCGCGCCTCGGTGAGGATCTCCTTCGCCCGGGCGATCTGACGCTCGCTTCCCGTCTGGGCTACCTGCATGACCGCCGCCGCCATCCCGAACCCCACCTCTCGAAGGTCTATGAGCGATGCGGCATCGCCGAAGGCATCCCATGGCGGAGGGGTCTCCTCACCACGCCTCCTGACCTCGGCCGTCCCCGCGTCAGTCAGATGGAACACGCGACGTCCCTCGGTCTCCTCGCTCTTGATCAGGCCCTCGTCCTCCAGGAGTTGAAGGGTCGGGTAGACGGATCCCGGGCTCGGTCGCCACACTCCCCCGCTCCGCTCCGTGAGCTCCTGGATGATCTGGTACCCGTGCATGGGCCCCTCCGCGAGCAGCACCAGGATCGCCGCGCGGACGTCTCCCCGACCGACCTTCGGTCCGCGTCCGAAGAAGGGTCCCGGGATCCTGACCCGACCGCCCCAGGGATCGAAGCCCGGTCCGAACCTGCGCCGGCCATGGTGTCCGCCGTGCCGCCGGGCCGCAGCCGCCATCGCCATCCACCTCTTTCGGGCCCACCACCACTCGTCTCCCCCCTCCCGGGCGAACGGGCGGGCTGGGTACGACATCTCCGCATGCATGGATCGCTCCTCCCTCCTCCGCGCGCGTCTCGCGTAGGATCACGATATATCGCGAGTGGTCTCTAGTCAACCCCGAGTGAGGAGCGGCTCTGGCTCAGATCAGGCCTATTCGCTCGAGCGGGAAAGGTGCCTGAACGAGGGGCTTGACGGCCAGCCTCAAAAGGACCAGGGGGTTGTCGTCACCGGCAGTACGATTCAGGTGGAGGACATCACAACCGGTGCACCGGTGGACGAGCACCCACTCCCCCTCTCCTCGCACGGTGATGGCGATCGGCTCCATGGCCGAACCGCAGTCCGCTTCGCGATCGCCCGGGGTGTCGTCGTCAAGGTGACGGCTCCACAGGCAATTCGGACAATGGTTGCGGTGCGCGGTACCGGGGGCATGGGTCGACACATCCAGCCCACAGTGCCGGCATCGAAACGAATTGGGGCCACCGCGGCGCGCGCGATGACGCTGGTCGCGTGACATCGGAACCTCCAGGGACGTGACGGTGAGTAGGCGCCGTCGCGCCCGTGGGGTTACCTGGTGATCAGGAAGAAACGAAGGGACCGGTGCCAGGACGCGACGCGACAACCACCGAGCGGACGGTCATCGGTCACCTCCTGGTTGGTCGGGCCACCGTGGTGGCAAGGCAGGCAGCCTACCATCGCGTGAACTCCCTCCACAACCAGTGCCTGGTTTCGGCTGCCCGTCACATCTGCGGCCGGCGCCGGCTCACGACAGCCCGGAGCACCCGGGCCAGAGCGACGTTCGCTTTGCGAAGGTCCGCCTCGCCGATCTCGGTGCCCAACGCGTCCGCCCACACTCGCTGGGCCGCTTGGATCCTGCGAAGCGCGGAGCGACCCTGCGGCGTGAGCCGCACGAGCTGGGCGCGACGGTGCCCGGGGTTCTCCTCGTAGAGGGCGAATCCCTCCTTCACGAGCACGTCCGCCACGCGCTGCACGCTCTGGCGGGCCAGTCCCCAGGCACGGGCGATCTGCGCGACCGTCGAGGGTGCATCCTCGACCGCGGCCATGACCCTCCAGCGTGCGCTCGTCTGGCCCGCTGGCTTGGCGAGTGCGTCACCGGCGGCGGCAAGCTCGCCGTCGAGCTGAAAGATCTGGACGACGAGCTCACTGAAAGATTCCCCGGCAGGAGTACGGGGACCTGGCCTGGAGTCGGAGTTGACAGTATGCTGTCGGCGCGATAGCCTGCGTGGCATGACAGCATTCTGTCATATTGTCCATCCCGCCGTCACCTAGATCGGACCGGATGATGACGTGGCGACCCTCGACGAAGGCCGCGACCGCGGGAAGAGCCAGTGGAGCGGGTGATGTGCTCGACCCGCGTGCGCTGAACCGCGCCCTCTTGGCACGGCAGCTCCTGTTGCGCCGAGCGAAGCTCCCTGTCGCGGCGGCGATCGAGCATCTGGTCGGCATGCAGGCTCAGGTGCCCAACTCGCCATACGTCGGGCTGTGGACGCGGGTGGACGGCTTCCACCCCGAGGAGCTGTCTCAGTTGATCCTGGAGCGCCGTGCTGTTCGCGGGCCGCTGATGCGGGCCACGCTCCATCTGGTGACGGCCCGAGACTTCCTGGCGCTGCGCCCGGTGATGCAGTCCGTCCTGGAGCGCGGCTTCCACTCGGGCAGCCCCTTCGGCCGGAACCTCACGGACCTGGACATGGAGCAGCTTCTGTCGGCCGGTCGGGCCGTCCTGGAGGAACGCCCGCGCACCCGCGCCGAACTCAGCCGACTGCTCGGTAGGCGCTGGCCCGACCGGGACACGCCTTCTCTCGCCTACGCCATCAGCTATCTGGTGCCTTTGGTCCAGGTGCCGCCCCGTGGCATCTGGGGCGCCGGCGGACAGGCCACTTGGACAACGGCCGAGGAATGGCTTGGCCGCCCCCTCGAGACCAGCACGTCCCCCGAGGACATGATCCGGAGCTACTTGGCGGCGTTCGGCCCGGCCACGGTCAGCGACATGCATGCCTGGTCGGGCCTGACCGGCCTGCGGAGGGTGGCCGAGAGACTCCGGCCACAGATGCGTACCTTCCGGGACGAGCGCGGTCGCGAACTGTTCGACGTTGCCGACGCCCCGTTACCCGACCCGGACACACCCGCACCGACTCGGTTCCTGCCGGAGTTCGACAACGTGCTGGTCGGTTACGCCGACCGCAGCCGCATCATCGGCGACGATCATCGCAAACGGGTCGTGAACAACCTGGGGCGGCCGACCGTGCTCGTCGATGGCTTCGTGCGAGGGTTCTGGAAGGTCGAGCGCCAGGGCGACCGGGCGACCCTCCTCATCGAACCTCTCGAGCCACTGAAGAAACAGGACCGTGCAGCGATAGCCGACGAAGGGGCCTGGTTGCTCCGCTTCGCCTCGGCCGAGGCCCAGGACCACGACATTCGGTTCACCCGTGAGCCGTAACGGCGAAAAACTTGCCACCCTCCTGCAGGGGAGGGGTAGGCTGCCACGCATCGAGGGTCACGGGCCGGACCGATGAGTTCCACGCCGGGCGGGTGTCGTAGTCTGGTGGACCTGTAGGGCGGAGAGGAGCGACGCTGGTTGGCGGAGCTGACGGCAAGACACGACGTCACCGAGAGCTCGACGCGCGGGTCCGAGGACCTGGAGTATAGGCTCGAGGAGCATCGGACGGAGCTGACCGCCTACGCGTACAGGATGCTGGGCTCGGCGTTCGAGGCGGAGGACGCCGTCCAGGAGACCCTGCTACGGGCGTGGCGGAGCTTCGATCGGTTCGAGGGACGGTCGGCGCTGCGCTCGTGGCTGTATCGAATCGCCACCAACGTGTGCCTCGACATGCTGAATGGGAAGGAGCGCCGGGCCCGCCCGATGGATCTGGCGCCGGCGAAGACGGCCGATGCCCCGCTCGGCGAGTCGCTGCCGGAGGCCACGTGGATCCAGCCGGTCCCCGACGGCCGTATCCTGCCGACCGACGGCGACCCGGCCGAGGTGGCCGAGTCGCGCGAGACGATCCGCCTGGCCTTCGTCGCCGCTCTGCAGCACCTGCCGCCTCGGCAGCGAGCTGTGCTGATCCTGCGGGAGGTCCTGCGGTGGAAAGCGGTGGAGGTCGCCGAATTGCTCGGAACCTCCGTCGCGTCGGTCAACAGCGCGCTTCAGCGGGCCCGCTCGAAGCTCGCCGCCGCCGACCTCGAGGCCACCGAGGCGTACCAGCCGCTCGACGACGAGCAGCGAGTCCTGCTCGCCCGCTACGTCGACGCGTTCGAGCGGTACGACCTCGAGTCGCTGACCTCGCTGCTGCATGAGGACGCCACATGGTCGATGCCTCCCTACGAGCTGTGGTTGCGGAGCCACGACGACATCCGCCGGTGGTGCCTCGGGCCCGGCATCGGCTGTCGCGGCTCCCGCCTGGTTCCGATCGTAGCCAACGGCTTGCCGGCGTTCGGGCAGTACAAGCCGAGCGCTGCGGGCGGTCGCGAGCCGTGGTCGCTGCAGGTCATCGAGATCTCAGACAGGCGGATCGCCGGGATCAGCTTCTTCCTCGACACCGAGCGGCTGTTCCCGCTCTTCGGCCTGCCCCCTCGGCTCGAGCCCTGAGGCCGCGCCGCACGGCAGGACATCGCCCAGCCCCATCAGGACGAGGAGTTCCCGTAGCTGGCCGCACGCCTGGCGGAGCCGTATACGGCACCCGAGCTGCCGAGCCGTGAGCTGTAGCCGAGCGAGGGCATCGACCGCCACGGCGTCCGGGTCGACGAGCCCGCCCACGTCACAGACGACGAGATCGGGGTTGACGCTCTCGAGCAGCATGCGGGCGCGCACGCACAGCCCGGTGACGTCGGCCGGAGCGATCGGACCGCTGAGGACCAAGACGATCGTCCCAGGCTCAGGCGGCGGTCGAAGCGGGTTCCGCTGGGTCGACGGCGACTCCTCCTGAGCGACCAACCGCGGCCCTTCGTTCGCTGTCATCTCTGGAGACAGACCGGCCGGCCGGATGAAACTCATCGCCCCCGGTCTTCCAGCCGAGTTGGCGGCCGGGCGACGACCGATCCCAACTCGGATCTGGAATCCTGCACACGACACATCCGGGCGACCGATGAGTTCGGCGGAGCGCCGGCGTCTCCTTTGGCGAAGACCTCGTAGGGCCGTGGTGGCCTGGGCGCCAGCACAACGTGGATGTCAGTCGCCGAGATGCGCAACAGCGACGCGCTTGGGGACGACCATCCGCCAGGCGTCGAGCACGATCTCGCGCATCTCGACATCGTCGATGGCGCTCAGACGAACGACCGCCCAGTTGTACCTCTGGTCAGAGGGTTTCGGCATCATGAACTTGTCGGGCTCGGAGGCGATCAGCGCCTCTCGCTCCTCCTTGGGAAAGGCAAACCCCATCAGCGTCTCGTCGCGCGAGAACGCCAGGTAGACGATCCGGCCGACCCGGAACTTCACGCGGTCCCGAACCAGTGCCTCGTGCGTCCGGGGCAGGCTCAGAGCCACTTCGCGCACACCCTCGATCGTCGCCATGGAGGCGTCCACGATACGGCTCGCGGCGGCCGTCACGGGCTCTTCCTCACAGGTCGGCATGCGCCCCATCAAGGGTTAACCCTTGGTCGGCGGCCACCGAAACCAGGGCTGGCCCTCTGGCGCGCTCGCCTGGGGGCTGCCACCATCGGTGCATGACAACGACCGTGCTGATCGCGGGCGATCACGAGACCTTCCGATCCTTCGCCCGGGCACTGCTGGAGAGCGAGGGGTTCGAGGTCATCGGGGAGGCCAGGGACGGCCTCTCGGGGGTGCAGGCGGTCCGGTCGCTCCGACCCGACCTCGTCGTTCTGGACGTGCAGCTCCCCGACCTCAGTGGCTTCGAGGTGCTGCAACGGCTGCGTGCCGAAGGGGTTCCCACCCCGGTGGTCCTGACCTCCAGCCGCGACGCCGCGAGCTACGGGCGACCAGGTCGACTCTTCTGGAGCCGTCGGGTTCATTCCTAAGGCCGAGCTGTCCGGCCAAGCGATTCGGGCGTTGCTGGGGGAGGCGGGGGGATGAGTTCCCACGCGCATCCCCGGGGCGCGGCCCGGCTGGCTTGGGGACTGACCTTGCTGGGCCTGATCCTGCTCGGCGCGCTGATCCTCATCGCCGTGGCGGACCACACCTCCATGTCACGGTTCGTGTCCGACAACTCATTCGTGGTCGTGTTCGCCGTGGTCTTCCCCGTTGCCGGGGCGCTCGTCGCCTCGCGTCATCCGCGGAACGCGGTCGGGTGGCTGATGATCGGCGGGCCGCTGTTCTCGACCCTCCAGTCGGCCACGAACGCCTACGCGCAGCACGCCCTGGTGACCGCTCCCGGGTCCTGGCCGGGCGGGGGGTTCGCCAGCTGGATCTCGGCGTGGTCCTGGGTACCGCTCGTCGCCGTGGGCACGTTGATCGTGCAGCTCCTCCCCGACGGCCGGCCGGTCTCCAGGCGATGGAGGTGGCTCGTCTACCTGAGCGTGACGGAGGCCTCGGTGCTCTTGGTCGGATTCATGGCCACCTGGCCGCTTCGAGGGGCCCGCCTGCTCGGGTCGGTCGAGACACTCCCTGGAGTCCCCACGATCACCAAGATCACGCTGGTCGTGGGGTTCCTCTTTCCTGCGCTGATCCTTGCGGGGATCGCCTCAATGGTCCTTCGGTTCGTACGCTCACAGGGGGAGGAGCGGCAGCAGCTCAAGTGGATCACGTTGGGGGTCGTCGTCCTGGGCCTGGAGTCCGCGATCGTGTTCGGCTTCCAAGGCAGCCTGCCGACGATCGTGGATGCGATCGCCATCGTCCCGCTGGCGGTCGCCATCGCCATCGCCATCTTGAAGTACCGGCTGTACGACATCGACGTCGTCATCAACAAGACCCTGGTCTACGGGTCCATGGCCGCGTTCATCACCGCGGTGTACGTGGCCATCGTGGTCGGGATCGGCCGGGCCATCGGAAGTGACCGAAACATCGCCCTTTCCATCCTGGCCACGGCGCTGGTGGCGGTGGCCTTTCAGCCGGTTCGGGAACGGGTACAGCGGCTGGCCAACCGGGTGGTCTACGGCAAGCGGGCCACGCCGTACGAGGTGTTGTCGGATTTCTCCGGCGGCATGTCCCATGCCGTCGCCACCGAGGACCTCTTGCCTCGCATGGCCCGGATCGTGGCCGAAGGCTCCGGCGCAGCGAGGGCCGACGTGTGGCTGCATGTCGGGTCGGAGCTCGTCCGAGAGGCCACGTGGCCGGCGGGAAACGGTCAGGTTCGGTTGGTCGCACCCGTTAGCGACGACCGGACGCTCTCCGATTCCGACGCGGCCGTCCCGGTCCGCCACCAGGGAGAGCTGCTCGGGGTGATCGGGGTGAAGAAGTCCGCCGGGGAGGCCGTCACCCCGGCCGAGCTGAAGCTGCTGGAGGACCTGGCGTCACAGGCCGGGCTGCTGCTTCGCAACGTGCGGCTGATCGAGGAGCTTCGGACCTCCCGTCAGCGATTGGTCACGGCCCAGGACGAGGAGCGCCGCCGCCTGGAGCGGGATTTGCACGACGGGGCGCAGCAACGGTTGGTGGCCATCTCGCTGGCGCTGCGGATGGCCAGGGGCATGGTGCGTCCCGACGCCAATCCTGACCTGGGGTCCCGGTTGGATCAGGCCTCGGAGCAGCTCACCCTGGCCTGTCGGAGCTCCGGGAGTTCGCCCGGGGGATCCACCCGGCCATCCTGACCGAACGGGGGTTGATCCCGGCCCTCCAGTCGCTGGCAGAGCGATCCACCGTCCCGGCAACGGTCGAGGGCACCGTGCCGGACAGGCTCCCCGCCGCCGTCGAGGCCACGGCCTACTTCGTGGTCTCCGAGGCCCTGGCCAACGCAGCGAAGTATTCGAAGGCTGCGGCGGTCACGGTTCGGGTCTGCGCCGCCGATCGGGAGCTCACGGTGGAGGTCGCCGACGACGGCATCGGCGGCGCCGACCCCTCGCGGGGATCTGGCCTTCGAGGACTCGGCGATCGCGTCGCTGCCGTGGACGGCACGATCGAGGTCCACAGCCCCGCCGGCGAGGGGACGAGGCTTCGGGTTCAGATCCCGGTCCCGGTCCTGGCGGAGGTTCCGGCATGACCGAGAGGCAGGCCCGTCGTCTGGCGTGGTCCGCCTTCGGTTTGTGGGTGTTGTTCCTCCTGGCGCGATCGCCTTCGATCTCGCCACCAAACCCATGCCGGGGCAGGGAGCCGAATCCGACGTGCTGTTTCCCCTGACGACCGGGGCATTTCCCATCGCGTCGATCCTCATCCTGTCGCGCCAGCCACGGAACGTGATTGGCTGGATCCTGATGGCCATCGGGCTCGGTTGGGCCCTTCCACTGGGCAACTACGGCGATTTCGCAGTGAGCAGGCACCTGCCGGGTGGATTCATCGCCGTATCCCTTTCGTCCCCGACGTGGGCGCCTCCCATCGTCCTGATGGGAACCTCGCTCCTGCTTCGCTTCCCCAACGGCACGTTGCTCTCGCCGCGGTGGCGGAAGGTGGAATGGCTCGCTGCCATCACGCTGGTCGCAACCATGGTCGCCATCGTGCTTGCGCCGGGGAAGCTCACCGACTCCGGCTATGCAAACGTTGAGAACCCTCTGGGGATCGAGGCGCTGAAGCCGGTCTTCAACCTGGTCATCCCCCTGATCTTCCTCATGGGGATCGGGCGGGCCATAGGGAGCGACCGGAACCTGACTCTGTCGATCCTGGCCACGGCGCTGGTGGCGGTGGCGTTCCAGCCGGTAAGAGAGAGGGTGCAGCGCTTCGCCAACCGGTTGGTATATGGGAAGCGAGCCACGCCGTATGAGGTGCTGTCGGAATTCTCGGGAGGCATACGCAAAGGCAACCAAGGTAGCCATCCAGGTCGGCGTCGCCGATGGGGAGCTCACGGTGGAGGTGGCCGACGACGGCATCGGCGGCGCCAACCCGTCCCGCGGTTCCGGTTTGCGAGGACTAGCGGATAGGGTGGCCGCCGTGGACGGCACCCTCGAGGTACACAGCCCGACCGGCGAAGGGACCACGCTGCGCGTTCGCATCCCGGTCCCGGTGCTGACGGAGGCGACCCCGTGAACGAGACCGGCGTGGCGCGAGGTATTCGGGTCTTCCTCATCGCCGACATCCGCGGATACACCCTGTTCACCCAGGAGCACGGGGACAAGGCGGCGGCCCGGCTGGCCGAGACGTTCGCCGGCGTCGTCCGCGAGGGAGTGGAGGGTCGCGGCGGATCGCTGATCGAGCTACGGGGAGACGAGGCGCTGGTGGCGTTCGACTCGCCCCGGGATGCCATCGTGGCCGCGGTCGACCTTCAGTCGCGGTTCGTCGACAAGGCGCTCAGCGAGGCGGACCTCCCGCTGTACGTGGGGATCGGGCTTGACGCGGGCGAGGCCGTGGCTCCTCGAGGACGGGTTTCGCGGCGGGCGCTGAATCTGGCGGCGCGGCTGTGCAGCCTGGCCGCGCCCGGGGAGATCCTGGCCTCACGCGAGGTGATCCACTGGCCCGGGCCGTCGACGGCGTGACGTATGTCGAGCGGGGTGAGGCCCGCCTGAAGGGACTGACCGAGCCGTCCTCGTCGTACGGGTGGTCCCCACGACGGATGACCCCGCGAAGCGGCTCACCCAGGCCAAGGCCACCCCCCCGCCCTCGATGCGCGTGATCCTGGCCGACGACTCCATCCTGCTGCGCGAAGGCGTGGCCCGCTTGCTTTCGGATGCGGGGTTCGCCGTGTTGGCTCAGGCTGGGGACGCCGAGGAGCTCTTGACGGCAGTGGCGGCCGATCCTCCCGACGTGGCCATCACGGACATTCGCATGCCGCCCACCCACACCGACGAGGGCCTGCGGGCGGCGCATCGGATCCGCGCCGAGCATCCGGGCGTGGGCGTCCTGGTCCTGTCGCAGTACGTGGAGACCGACTACGCGGTCGACCTGGTGGCCGACGGCGCCGGGGGCCTGGGGTACCTCCTCAAGGACCGGGTGGCGAACGTCCAGGAGTTCACCGACGCGGTCCGCCGGATCGGTGCGGGCGGCTCGGTCATCGACCCCGAGGTGGTGTCGCGCCTGGTGGGGCGGGCCCGCCAGGCCAACCCGCTGGACGCGCTCTCAGAGCGGGAACGGGAGGTCCTGGCTCTGATGGCGGAAGGGCGCTCGAACCAGGCCATCTCGGAGCGGATGTTCCTTTCGGCCAAGACTGTCGAGGGGCACGTTCGAAACATCTTCACCAAGCTCAACTTGTCGAGCGCACCGGACGACCATCGTCGGGTCCTGGCCGTGCTGACGTTCCTCCGTTCGTAGAACGTCGGGCCGGGCGCCGGCAGAATCCACACGGGCACAGGGTCAAATCGGAGGCATGGATCGAACCTGCAACACACGCCCTAGCAAAATGCCTCAGTGCTTGCCACACGTCGCGCCTACAGGAGCGCTCCGAGGATGAGAGCGCCCAGGGCGGCCACGTCCAGAGCTACCCGGATGCTGTGCAACCGATCCCACCGTCGACGGAGGGCACGCCAGTCCTGGACCGAGGTCTGCGCTGTGAGCTCGAGGACTCGATCGTTGATGGGAACGTTTCCCACCAGGGTGATGGCGAGCATCAGGACGAAACAGCCGGCTGCGGCCACGGCGAGCCAGAAGGACGCCGAGGACCGATCTCCGACGAAAATGGCCACGACGACCGTCGACGCGATCGTGAGCACCATGACTGCGGGCATGATCCGTCCGAAGTTGCGGCTCAATGCTTGTTCGGCCTCAAGATCCGCGTCGAAAGAAAGGGAGTTCAGGGACGGATGGATAACGAGCCGGCTTCCAACCTCGTTTCCGACGAACAGGGCCACGATCAGCAGGTTCACGAATCGAGCGACGCTGAGGGCGGTCATCGCCAGTCGTCCTCCGCGCATCGCGCCCTGGCCCGGTCCATCACCAGCGACCTGAGGCTCGTCGAACGGAGATGGCCTGTCCTGCCATCACGACGAGGATGGCGACGACCCCGAACAGCACGATGAGGGCCTGAATCCCGGCGGCCAGGTTGTCGTACGTGTCAACGATCATCCTGGGGGTCTCGGCGTCCGACCCCACGAAGTGAACGAATACGACGATGGCCCCGATGATGATCGCCGTCCCGAGCCAGTATGCGGCCCACAGTCTTCCTCGGAAGGTGAACCAGATGCCGCCCAGTAGGAGCACATACACCACGATCATGCTGACGGTGAAAGGGGTGAAGTCATGCTGGAACGGCCACCCACTGTGGTTCCAGTCAAGATCGAGCCCCCTGTCGACCACCAGCTGCCCCCTTACAGCGTGGTCCGCGAAATGCGCCGTTCCGAGGGCCACCGCCGTGGTCGCCACGAGGACGAGCCGGCCCCGCAGCCTGGCATTTCGGGCCTGGCCACGATCGCCGGTTGGACCGCCGGGCACCGCCCCTCCCTCCCCATCAGTTTACGCCTGTTACGGTATCGCTCGTTACGTCAAAGGGCAAACCAACGAGGGGGCTTCGGCCCGAGCGCCCAGACTGCGCCAGAGAGCCGTAAACTTACAGCTGTTATCTTAGTCGGGACGGCACAAACAGGACACACGCGACCGCCCGGCTGGTTAGGGGCACACACGCTAACCCGATGAACAAGAGGCCGCGCCGCAAACGGAATCCCCGGGGCCAAGGAGAGAGGCTCCGGGGCGAGCTCATCGAGGCCGCAACCGCACTTCTTGCCGAACTCGGCGACGCAGACCGACTCTCCATCCGGGCCGTGGCGAGGAGGGCCGGGGTGACTCCGCCCTCCATCTACCGCCACTTCGAGGACAAGCAGAGCCTTGTCTTGGCCGTTCTCGAGGAACGGTTTGGCGAATTCAACCGTTTCCTTGCCGAGGCCGAAGCGGCGGGGAGCGACCCGTGCGACGCGCTCAGCCGCCGGTGCCACGCGTACCTGGAGTTCGCAAGAGAACATCCCGGACACTATCGGGTGTTGTTCGGCACCAAGGTGCCTATCCCCTCCGTACGGAGCGCCGGCCGGGGCTCTGCACGATCCGGTGAGAGTCCACGTGCGGGAGCCGTCTCGTTCTTCGCACTCGTGGAGGCGATCCAGCGCTGTCTGGACGCGGGGGCCGAGTCCGATCGCGACAGCTCCTTTCTCGCCGTGGAGCTGTGGACCGTGCTTCACGGTGTCGTGGATCTCCACATCACCTATCCGGATTTGCCTTGGCCCCCAGCGGAGGAAATCACTGATGCGGTCCGTACCCAGGCGGGACTCGGCCGGCCTACGGAGGAGGTGCCGGCCGGAGCGTGACGCCCACACGTAGGCTAGGGATCCTGCCCGGCGATGGCGTAAAGTGCCTCGGTACTTTCGCATGTCGGGTCGACGGAGGAGAAGACATCGTGGAGGTGGACTCGGCCGAGGTGGGAACTGCCCTCCCCGATACCTATCAGCCGGCATGAGCTCCATAGCGCCTAGCCTCATACCAGGGGAGGCTCCTGAGGATCAGCAGGTCACGTGCAAGATCGCGTTCGTCTCGTTCCGCTCGGTCTGCAGTTCCCGGATAGCCTCGGGGGTGGGAAGGATCAAGAGCTCCACCTTCCGCCGTGCCGCCTCCTGTCTCACCTCGTCCATCACGGGAAGGGCACCCTCCGCCCCGGTGCCCACCACCAGCCGACGGCAGTTCCAGGGGATGTCCTCCTCGACGGACAGCGGAGTGTGACCGAATGCATCGCGGAAGGGCTTGGATGGCTTCTTCTTGCGCTTGCGGATCCGGCCATGGTCGATCACCACGTCGTGGGCGTGGGTCTCGCCATCGATGCGAATGGAACCGAAGGTGAACCGATCTATGCGCATGGCCCTACCGCCTGACGGTCACCTACATGATGCACCATTTTCCGTCAGTTCCAGATGCGTGCCCGGGGCCGGCGCCTGTCTATCTAGGACGCGTCTTCGAATCCACTGAGTTGGTGTTCATCCGGTCGCTAGAGGTGGAGACCTTAACTTCGTCAGGGCGAACAGAGGAAGGATCTCGTACGGGGAGCTGAGCCGGAGGCTGGACGTCGGGCAGGTCAAGAGCACGAGCCTCTCCTACATGGGCTTCGCGACGAAGACGGAGGGAATCCGTGGGTGACGTCCGCACATGCCGCCGACCCCGCGTCACTGTCAGGCCGACTCGGGAACGCGCCGGCCAAACCGGCGTGCAGCGTCACAGCGAAGAGGCCGATCGACGTTCGCTTTTGGAATCTTGAGGAGCGCAAGGGGAGGAATCGCGAGTCTCGCCTATCTCTCACGACCACGCCCGCCAGACTGGCTGACCTTCGCACCTTGCATCCCCATCTGCGGATGAGATCGGACCTCTCAGCGGCTTGCGCCCTTTCGAAGCACGCATCGAAGCAGAGCACCTCCAGCAGCTCCCGGAACGACTGTCGTTGAGAACAGCACACCTCGCAGGTGTCGCTGTCGGAGAAGCGTGGCTTCCTCGTTCCGCATGCGGCGGGCCACCGGCCTTCCCGATCGGCCGGCATTCGCATGTCGGCTGCGAGATCCCAGAACGGATATGGGTGCCAGGCCGGACGTCGTAGCCGGAACCTCGTCTGGAGCGCATCGAGCATCGCCCGGAACGGATTCAGCCCTTCGTTCTCGCGGTCGGTCCGCCAGTCGCGGGCCGTCCTCTTGGTCTCTTCATCGAGCGATCCGGACACGCGTTCCGGCCACCAGCCGGCACGCGAGAGCCGCATCCGTGATCGAGCCATCCACCGGGCCCCGGCTGGGCCCAGCCGATCCGCGTAACGGATCCCTCTCGGCGGCGCGCGTGGCCAGCGCCACCGACTCAACGTCGACGGCTACCTCGGTGACATCGTGGCCGGAGCGGGCCAGCTCCAGGGCGATTTGGCACAGCCCCAGGACCGACGTACAGGATGCTGCACGGCCGCGACCCGACACACGTCTGAACCAGTCGAGCCAGCTCGCCGTACGTGAGCTGAGCAGGTCCGGGTTCCGCCACAGGCTGCCCCGGAGACCGCTCCAGCGGCGGAGCCGGCGCAGGTCGGAAAGGAACCCCTTCGGGTACTGGCTCTCGGGCGGCACGTCGCCCAGCCTATCGAAGGAGCCCTGCGAGTTTCGCGCGTCCGGAAGTCTGCTCCATGATTCATCGAGTCGCTGTAGTTCGGTTGGGTCGAGCATCATGACGCGGATTGACGATCGGAAATGGGATTGGAGAATCAGGCGGGGCTGATCGTCGCGCGGAGGTCGCGATCGAGGATCGAGGAGAGCCGCGCCACCTCCGCCTTCAGCACGTTTCCCGGCAGACTGCCGGCCTCCCTGAACCAGGCGACGCGTACCTGTTCGCCCTCCAGTTCCCACGTACCGCACACCACGCCACCCGCCACCACGACCGGCGAGATCCAGCCGCTCTGCTTGCTCACCGCGGCCCGCCGGGCAGTTGGCACGACGTGGCCGTCCCCGGTGCCCGGACCCAGCACGTACTGGTCGAACCCCGGCAGAAGCCGCACCGCTTTGGTGGGCCTTGCCGAGGCCAGCTCGCCGAGGTCCTCCGCGAGGACGTGCGCGCGCTCACCGTCCACCTCGACCTCAACCAGCCGGTCGCCGAGCTCACCGAACCAGGTCCGAAGCTGTCGCTTGCCGAACCAGCCACCGGCCAGCCAGTTTCCGAAGGCATCAATCGTCGTCGGCCCGTAGGCGGAGAAATAGGCGGCGATGGCTGCCTGCGCCGCTTCATCCGGATCGGGGACCCCGGCCCAGTGCGAGCTGGCGGCCTCCGGGCGCACGAAGGTCACGCGGTTGCCCCGGCTCGGTCCGAAGCAGAGGTCCCCCCGCCAGGCGAGCGGCTTCAGGAGCGTGCCCCAGCCTGACCGGAGGGCTTGGCCGATATGCCCCAGGCCGGGCTGTGCGGTGACCGTGGCCACCAGTTCGTCCCGGGTGAGGACCGCGCCGTCCAGCGCCTCGCGTACCGCCCCGCGAAGGACATCCATCTGCTCAGGGGTCACGCCGAAGTAGCGCTGCCAGCTCGGGCGCTCCCACGATCGCCCGGCGGCGATCAGCGAGAGGAAGGCTCCGCCCTCCTCGGGGGTGAGCAGATGGAGCGTGCCCCGCATCGCCCAGGTCTTGATGAGGCGACCCTCGGACAAGGCGCGGCCCACCTCGCCGGGTCGCGACGCCTCGCGCCGGACACGGACCGCGAGCTCGGCGGACGACGCCACCTGGGTCTGGACGCCGCAGAGACGACGGACCACCCCCGCGACGGGTAGCGTGCCGATCGGACCCAGTAGGTGCCGCTGCATCCGCCACGCGAGCGCCTGTCGCCAGGTAACCTTCACCGGCATTCGCCGAGCTTAGCGTGGACGCCACCGAGGCTCGCCTCGGTGAGGTCACGTCAAACGCAAGCAAACCGTAAGGAAATCGGGGCCCCTCCGTCGGCGGGCTTGGGTACCTTTGCTCGGGTTGAACGAAGGAGGCGGGATGCAGACGATCGGGAACATTTCCCGCAGGACTCTGGCAGCTGTTGGAGCGATGCTGTTGGTTCTGGGGGGCGCGCAAGCGGGTGCGGCAGGCGTTCCGGTCTGGGGCACGGTGGACAGTCCCAACCAGGGCGATCGCCAGAATGCTCTGGCTGGGGTGAAGGCATTGTCTCCCACCGATGTCTGGGTTGTGGGCGAGTACAATCCGGGGCTGCCGCCGACCGAGACTGGCAGGCGGACCTTGACCGAGCATTGGGATGGATCGAGCTTCACCATCGTTCCCAGCCCCAACGCGGACTGGCCGGGGGTGGACAAATCCGCGCTTAACGACGTCTCAGGCGTCTCCTCCAAGGACGTGTGGGCCGTCGGATCCGCCGAGGACTTCGCCTCGCTGAAGAGCACCACCCTTACCGAGCACTGGGACGGCGCCGCATGGCGGCTGGTCCCCAGCCCGAACCCCGCCGGAGATTCCCTGCCGAACGGACTCTCCGCAGTGGCCGCCGTCTCCTCGACGGATGTGTGGGCGGTGGGGGCTACTGGCTTTCCCCAGAAATCACTCATCCTGCGCTGGAACGGTTCTGTGTGGACGGCTGTCCCGAACGCCTGCAAGGTCCCCCTGCAGGGCGTGACTGCCATCCGGGGACTCACCGTGGACCTGTGGGCCGTCGGATCCGCCACCACGTGTCGCTATGGTGCGGTTGGATGGAGCGTCGTGCCGAGCCCGCAACCACCGTCCGGGGAGGCCTATCAGCTTCAGGATGTCTCCGGAACCTCGCCAAGTGACGTGTGGGCGGTCGGATTCAGGGTGATCCAGCAAGGCGAACACGTGTCATTCGCACCGCTGATCGAGCACTGGGACGGACGCCAATGGTCGCTGAACATCAACATTCCGGGTCAGTCCCTGCACGGCGTCAAGGCGATAGCGCCGAACGACGCCTGGGCTGTCGGGACCGATGGCGCTCGGCAGATCATCCTCCACTGGGACGGCTCCAGTTGGGGCCAGGTGCCCACCCCCAGCCCTGGAGGTGGCCGACTGGTAGACGTGGAGGCCTCGGGGCCCGCGGACCTGTGGGCAGCCGGCTGGTTCTCCGATCGGGACTTCCGGCAGCGGACGCTCGTGGAGCAGGCGCCCTCCCGGACGCAAGGGAGTGTGACGGGGCATACCAATGTGTCCGGCGCGTTGATCACTTGGTTCGGCCCCGAGTCGGGGTCGACAGAGACGAATGACCTTGGAGACTACGCCGTGGCCGGGCTACCGGCTGGGACCTACGACTTCATCGCTTCCGCGGACGGCTGCCAGCCCGACTCCGCGGAGGTGACGGTTGTCGCCGGCCAGATGACCGTTCAGGACTTCCATATCGAATGCTGAGCGGAAGGCTACAGCCGGGGCTGAGTTTCGTATGACCGCGGGTTCGAATCCCGTCGTCCGCTCCAAATAGACGTCCTGTCCCGGGTGTGGGGCACGGGAACCAGGGTTCGCTCTTCACGCTGCGACCTACCGAGGACGTGACGAAACCGTCACTCGCTCGAACCCGATCAGGAGGTGGACCCGAGCGCGGCGGTCACCGGCACTCACGCAGGAGTCCCGGCCGCATCGGCGAGCGCAGCGGCGAGGAACCGGTAGGCCCACTCTTCGGCGAACCGACGAGAGTCGGCGAAGACAACCTGAACCTCGGGGTAGCGGACCTGCAGGCGTCCGAGAATGTCGGCGAGCCAGGCTCCGGAGACGTGCTCGAGGCGAACAGCCCCGGGTACCGTCCCTCGACGACGACGGCCGCCAGGGGAAGCTCCGCCAGTCGCTGCAGCTGGAAGGCCAAAGTGCCGTCGGACAGGGTGGCGGCCAGGTTCTCCAGACTCTTGCGCTCCACGGCAGCCTTGACGAGGCCGTGCCCGTCCCGAACGGCGTAGTCCCCCGCCGGAAGAGCCGCTGGTTCGGTGCTGACGTCTCGCCCGGTGAACCGGTAGGGGTAGCGCTCCCTGGAGTCAACCGCGATGGTGAAGCCGCCAGGCAGCGCTCGTCGACGTGGGACCCGTCCTCCCGGGTTGGCGGTCCTCGCCGTCTTCTGGGTCTGCCAGAAGATGGCCGGGCGGCCCCTGACCTCGGTGAACACGAACTGGGAGCGAGCAAGGCGAGGCCGGTCGAGCACCAGGTCGATCGCCGCACCCCGCCGACAACAGGAGAGGACCGGGACCTCCTCCAGTACGTCGGCCTCCTTCGGCCAGTCCTCCTCGAACGCGTGGCAGTAGACGCGGGAGCTCCTCGGCCAGGTGTCGCGGACCTTCAGCCCGAGACCGCCCTCGAGGGGCAGCCTCAGGAGGTAGGGGAGCTTCGTGTCAGGCTGCCGGTTCCGGGCGATTACGAAGGTTCGCTCTGAGCTCCCCGCCCCGGTCACGCCCTGGCCCGCGTCGGGCTTGTCCCTATGCCGCTGCCGGCTCGTACTCATGGATCAGACCTCCAAGGACGTCCAGGCGTCTCACCGTCCGGGGCTCGGTCGGGCCGGACGGATCACGGCGGGGTTCAGGACTCCCGAGGTCGAGCGCCCGATGCGGCCTCTGCCCGTTGTAGTGAGTGACGTAGGCGAGGAGGACTCGCTCCAGGTGCCGTCTTCCCAGGACCAGGACGTGATCCAAGCACTCCCGCCGGACCGTGCCCACCCAGCGCTCGCAGACGGAGTTGGCCCTCGGCGCTCTAACGGGAGTGCGGATTACACGCGCTCCTTCGGTCGCGAACACCTCGTCGAACGAGACGTTGAACTTCGAGTCTCGGTCGTGGATGAGGCATCGGACGCCCTGCAGGCGGTCCTCGATGGCAAGGTTGCGGGCCTGCTCGGTAACCCAGGCCGCGTTGGGGTGGGCGGTGACGCCCGCCACATGGATCCGCCTGGTCTGAAGGTCGATGAAGAACAAGACGTAGAGCGTCTTCAGCATCAGCGTCTCGACGGTGAAGAAGTCGGTCGCGAGGATGCCGGATGCCTCCGAGCGAAGGAACGATCGCCAACTCCGATCCGGTCCCCGGGCGGCCGGGCCGAGACGGGATCGGCGGAGGATCGCGCGGATCGTGGTCTCGCCGACGCGGATCCCGAGCTTTCGGAGCTCGCCCTGGATGAGGACGCATCCCCACCGACGGTTCTCCCGCCCCAGTCGAAGGATCAGGGCGCGGATCTCGGGGTCGGTCGCGGGCCGGCCCGCCTTGGCCTTTCTTTTGAACGTCAATCTCCTGCGGGCCAGCTGGACGCGACGCGGGCGCTGTCCGCCATCCGAGGGCTCCGGGAGCACGCCGATGACCTTAGAGCGGCACTCCGCCACGGAGACCCCCAGGGCCAGCGAAAGATCTTCACCCGGACGATCCGATCGGTGACTTGGCTACCTCAGGAAGAGCGACTGGAGCTTCGGCTTGTCCTCCCGCAACGGGACGAAGCGGCCGCAGCCGGCATGCGTGTGGATTCTGTACGTGCCCGGGGCCGGGCACTGTCTATCTAGGACGCGACTTCGAGTCGTTCGAACTCTTCTTCCGGCGCTCATTGGACGTGGAGACCTGACCGGAACGGGGCGGCGGCCAGCGCTCCAAGTCACGGCGCCCCGCCCCAAGACCACGAGTCCTACGCGAAGGGCGCGCTGATGTCCGGGCCAAGCGGAGGCCCCGGGTGGGCGATGCGTCCGACCCGCCCGGAACGCCCGCCTCAGGCGCCCGTCAGGAAGATGGGGTTCCCGATCGTCGTGGGCACCGACAGCGGCACCCCCAGGACCGAAAACGTCCCCCTGGTCTGGACGCGCCAGAAGGTGCCCAGCGGGCCTTCGTTTCCACCCCGGTTGGCATGGAAGTGGAAGACGAAAGGATTGCTGTCGATGAGTACCGTCTGCGCCGGTGCCGACTCGTCGTTCCGGAAGATCTCGAGGGTCTGGCCCACTCCGTTGTTCACCGTTACGGTGACCTCGGCCTCGTCGGCCCCAAGGGAGTCACCGAACATGCCCTCCTGGCCATCCGAGGTGACCGCCGTAATCTCCAGGGTCGGGCTGGGCGGGATCCCCAGAGGCGGAAGGCCGACGGCTCCAAAGGTGCGGACGTACGCATGACCGGCCTGGACGGCCTCGATGAGCGCCGGGCGGGACAGCTCGGGCGCGTACACCTCCGTGGAGGTCATCCCGTAAAACCCCTCAGCCGGGTTAGTGCCCTTGTCGTCGGAGCCACTCACCGCGGTGATCCTGTAGCCCTGCTGGAGGCGAGTCACCCACGCGTCTATGGCGGTCTGGGTGAAGGGGTTCGCGATCGGGATCTTGGGAAGGCCGTACCTGGATGGATCGGGGATGATGATCGGTCCCGTATGAACCTCCATCATGTCCACCTGAGTCCAGTCGATCTCATCCCCCAGCTCGAAGAAGCAGCCCCGGCAGAACTTCTCCCACTGCTCGCCGGGGAAGAAGGTGGGGTGGGCGATGCTGAACAGCGCTCCTTCTTCCTTCGCCTGCTTCTGGATTTGGGCCATGGTCTTGTCCATGTACCCGTGTCGGTACTCCAGGGTCGAGGTCTCACCCAGGACGATGGCGTGCCCGTAGTAGGTGATGACCTCTCGGCCCGGCCAGATCACCATGTCCGGGTTGGCCCGCTGGATCGGCCCCAGCTCCTTCCAGTGCTGTCCCACCACGTACTCGGTGATCGGGAGGAAGTCCAGGCCGGCCGCCCGGGCCATCAGCACGACGACGGGGTACGAGGGGCCGGAGGGCCCCGAGTGGTAGGCGTGGACGTGGAAGTCGCCGTTGTACCAGCCCGCCTGGGCCCGGGCAACGTGGGTGGGATCGACCGGATCGGGCGCCGGGGGCGATCCGACGGGGGGATTGAAGCATTCGACTTCGACTCGCCACGAAGCTCCGACCGAGCTGACCGCGGCGACGCCCAGCTCCACGTTCCAGATCCCCGGCTCAAGGGGGCCCGGCGTGTACGAGCGGGATGCCGAGTCGGCCTGGACGAAGATCCTCGGCTGTCCCAGGTGCAGCTTCGCCTGGTTGCTCCCCGACCAGCCGCGGAACCCCTCGCTGGCCGATGTCCACGACCGCACACCCCCGTCGCGCAGGGCGAGGTCCAGCGTGGTCTTGTCGAACTGGTCCTTGGGTGTGCCAAGCTCGTGCCACTCGTAGCCGACCTCCACCCTGGTGACCCCGTCGTCGACTCGGAATGGCAGGTACATGAACGTCTTAGCGTCGGACTCGCTGACCGCACCGGAGTACTCGACCAGCGGACCACCCGAGGTGCAGACGGGCGTGTCTCCCACTGGCGCCGAAGAGGCCGCCAGACCGCGCGGGCCGAGCCATGACATCCCCAGGGCGAAGACCAGCGCCCCGCTCAGCACGGTCCTTCTGCTAAGGGCCGCCGGCCACCCACGACGACGGCGCGTCGGTCCCGTCAACTTCTGCGTGTTGTCCATCGGCTCGCCTCCTTCCGGGAGGGTCGTGAGGTCTCAGCAACCCAAGCGTTGGCCTGTCTTGGGATGCGTCACCAGCGGCGCGATGGTAGGGGGGCGGACCTCATCCAGGAATCAGGGGAATCCCTACGTTCTTGGTGCCTCGAGCAAGTCAAGGCCAGGCAGCCCGGTCATAGGGATTCCTCTGATTCCTCGGAACCCGATGGCCTCTACCGTCGGGTTGTTCCAACTTGCAACCGGACGTAGGTCGAGATCGGGGATCGACGGGGATTCCGGCCGGGGGCGGATGACCGCGGTGGGCGGCATATCCGGCGGCGGAACGGCTTGCATCGGGTACCACCGGAGGAGGTAGCCATGTTCCCAGTCCAACTCGAGGGACAGCTGGTTGACGTCCGCGAGCTGCCGCAGGACGAGCCAGGAGGCCGCCTCTCCGCGCCCGCAGCCCCCGTCCGAAGCGACTACCTGTTTGCCGTGACACATCGTCAGACCGGCGAGCCGCTGGGCACTGTCCACCTCCTCATCGAGGACCAGGCTGCTCGGAGGGCCGCCCTCCGGCTCTCCCTGGACGAAGGGCAAGGGGAGCCGGGCTTGGGAGAGGAAGTGCTTGCCCTGCTCTTTCGACTCGGGTTCGCGCACCTGGGACTGCACCGGATCGCCGCCAGGTGCGACCCGCACAACCTTCCCGGAAGGCGCCTCCTGGAGAAAGGGGGGATGCGGCTCGAGGGGCACCTCCGGCATGAGCGGCAGGTCGACGGGTCCTGGAGGGACGACTTCCTGTACGCGATCGTGGAGGATGAGTGGATGGGAGGCCCACCGCCACCACTCGCCGATTGAAGGCCGCCACCAAGTCGAACGCCTGAGACCGGTCTTGACACCTCTCCAGCGCGACGACCACGCTTAGATCTCGAACCTGAGGGGGCCCAGGCGGGCCAGACGCGTCATGACCATCGAAGTCATCGGCCGGGAGGCCGAGATCGCCTTTCTTTCGAGGTTCCTGGACGATGTTCCCGCTGGTCCCTCGGCACTGGCCCTGGAGGGCGAGCCCGGCATCGGCAAGACCACGCTCTGGTCGTGGGCGGTAGCGGCCGCGAGAGAGCGCTCCTTCCAGGTGCTATCAACGCGGCCCGCCGAGGCCGAGACGAAGCTGGCCTTCGCCGGACTAGGCGATCTGCTCGGTCGTCTCCCCGACGATGTGTTCCAGGAGCTTCCCGAGCCCCAACGGGTAGCCCTCGAGATCGCGCTTCTGAGGCGGACAGCGAAACGCCACCGACCGGACCAGCGGGCGATATCCGCGGCAGCCCTGGGGGCGCTTCGGATCCTCGCCCAGACCCGCCCGGTGATCGTCGCCGTGGAAGACGTGCATTGGCTCGACGCGTCGACGGCGCGGGTGCTGGAGTACGCCCTCCGTCGCCTTGAGTCGGAACCGATCGGGTTCCTCGAGTCGGTGCGGGTGGACCGGCAGCTCGGGTCCCGGTCCCATCTGACACCAGGCATCCGGGAGGACCGGTCCCATCACCTCGGCGTGGGGCCGATGAGCGTGGACGACATCGACCGGCTGCTGCGGATCCGTCTGACAATCGGGCTGCCCCACCAGAGCCTCCTGAAGCTCCACCGAGCGACGGGAGGCAACCCGTTCTTCGCGCTGGAGATCGCCAGGGCCCTCGAACCGGGCCGGCGGCCCGAGCCGGGCGAGCCGCTTTCGGTCCCGGAGAATCTCCTCGACCTTGTGCGCCACCGAATAGCGGCCCTTCCGCGGCCGGCGAAGCAGGTCCTGCCGTTCGTCGCGGCCCTGGCGGAGCCGACGGTCGAGTCGGTGAAGGCCGCCGCCGGCGTGGGGAAGGCGCGTGGCCTCGAAGAGGCTGCCGAGTCCGGAGTTCTGGAACTCGAGGGTGATCGGATCCGGTTTACCCACCCGTTGTTGGCCTCGGCCGTCTACTCCGAACTCACACCGGGGTCCAAACGCCGGGTCCATCGTCGCCTTGCCGGAGTCGCCAGGGAGCCCGAGGAGCGCGCTCGGCACCTCGCTCTCGCCACCATGGGCCCGGACCCCAAGGTGGCCTCGGATCTGGAGGAGGCGGCCCAGGCCGCCTACGGTCGAGGGGCTCCTGCCGCTGCTGCCGACCTGGCCGAGCTGGCGATGGCGCTCACCCCTCGAGCGGCCCTTCTCGACCGTTGGCGGCGGGCCATGTGGGCTGGTGAGTACCACTTCGAGTCAGGCGACACTTCTCGGGCCCGGGCTATGCTGGAGCAGGTCGTCGCGGCGTGTCGCCCCGGTTCTCTTCGGGCCGATGCCATGCGACGCCTGGCGTTCATCCGGTTTTACGACGGCATGGACACCGCGGTCGAGACCCGGACGCGAATCGACCAAGCACTCCGAGAGGCATCAGACGACGCCTCGCTGACCGCCATCCTCCTTCGAGATCTGGCATGGACGTCGATGATGGTGGGTGACCTCCCGGCAGCGGTGACCCACAGCCGAGAGGCGCTGGCGGCCGCCAAGCGGCTCGTCGATCCCGATGGTCTCGCCGAGGCGCTGACCGCGTGGGGGATGACCGAGCTCGTCCGCGGTGGCGAGGTCCCGGCGGAGGTTCTTCACGGCGCCCAAGACATGGAGGACCAGGTCGAGGGACTTCGTCTGGTGCGGCACCCCAGCCACCTCCTGGCTCTGGCCGCGAAGTGGTCGGGCGAACTCGAGACAGCTCGAGGGAGGTTCGAAGCTCTCTGCCGGCGGGCCGCCGGTCGAGGCGAGGAGAGCTCGCTTCCCCTGCTCCTCTATCACCTCTCGGAGCTGGAGTGCTGGATGGGCGATTGGCAGAGTGCCTCTCGTCACGCTGACGAAGCCCTCCGGGCCGCCCTCCAAACTGGCCAGGTGCCCATGCAAGCCTTCGCGCTCTATGCGCGGGCCCTGGTCGATGCGCTCCTCGGTCGGGTGGATCTTTCTCAAGAAGCGGCGGAGGAGGGGAGGCGACTGGGAGATCGCACGGGAAGCGTGGCGGCGATGGCATTGAACCAGACGGTACTGGGCTTTCTTGAGCTCTCTCTGGGCAATGCCGGCGCAGCGGATCGGCACCTCTGGCCGATGGTGCAGGGATTGGTGGAGTCAGGGATCGCCCCGCCTTCTTCGCTCCGCCTGTTTCCCGACGGTATCGAGGCTCTGGTCACGGTCGGTGACCTCGGGAGAGCTCAGTGGGCTTTAGAGGAGTTCGAAGAGCGGGTCCGAGCCCGACGTTGGGATTGGGCACGGGCCACCGCCGATCGCTGCACGGGATTGGTCCTGGCCGCGAGGGGTGAGCTCGAGGAGGGGGCGGAGAGGCTCGAGAGGGCGCTGCAAGAGCACGACGGAGTGGGCGAGCCCTTCGAGCGGGCGCGGACGCTGCTCGTCATGGGCGAGGTCCAGCGGCGCCTGAAGCACAAGCGAGACGCAGGGGACTACTTGAGGCGGGCCCTGGAGAGCTTCGAGCAGCTCGGGGCCCGCCTGTGGTCTCAGAAGGCGAGCGCCGAGCTCGAGCGGGTTGGTGGAACGATCAGAAGCCCGGCGGAACTCACCCCGACCGAGCGGCAGGTGGCGGAATTCGTGGCCCGAGGACACACCAACCGGGAGGTCGCCGACGCTCTGTTCATGAGCCTTAAGACCGTTGAGGTGAACTTGACCAGGATCTACCGGAAGCTCGACGTGCGCTCGCGGGCCGAGATGATCGTGAAGATGCAGGGAGGAACCTGACCTCCCAGCGATCAGGACGTCCCTACTTCTCGAAGTGCCTAGGCGCCTGTAGGCATCGACCCCACACGCGTTGGTGCCTCCGGATGGAGTTAATGAGGACAACCTCGTCTGTTCACCCGAAGGCGGTCCGGCGATCCTGCCTGGGTGATTGCCCACCGGTCCAGGCGCCGACACGGCGAGATGCGGCCCATGAGGGTCGGCTCGGGTGTGAAGCGCCTGCACGACGTCGCGAACGGGGCCCGGATCTATAGGGCACTCGATCCTCACGCCGGGTGGACGCGGCAGGAGATGCTCGCCACACAGTTCCAGCGCCTCGGCCACCTGCTCGCTTACGCCCTCCGCGGGAGCCACTTCTACCGGGAACTCTACGGTGGGCTGAGCGTAAGCAGGCTGGCCCTCGAAGCTCTGCCGACGATCGATCGGGAAACGATGATGGCGAACTTCGATCGTCTGGTGACCGATCCCCGCATCAGGCTGGCCGACCTCGAGATCCACCTCCGGCGAATCAAGGGTGACGACTACTATCTGGGGGAGTACCGAGTGCTGGCCTCGGCCGGTACCACCGGTCGGAGAGGCGTCTACATCTTCAACCGGGAAGAGTGGAGCACGGTGCTGGCCGGCGCGCTCAGGGTCGGCTCCCTCATGGGCATGCCTCCGCGCTTGCGCAAGAGGCCCCGCGTCGCCTCCATCGGCGCTCCAGACCCCTCCCACGTGAGCTACCGAATGGCTACCGGGTTCGGGGTGGGTCGTGGCACCCTTCGGCTCGAGGCCACGGCTGGTCGCGACGAATTGGTGCACTCGCTCAATCGGTTTCAACCCGAGGTCATCAGTGCCTACCCGTCGATCGCGGCCCTTCTCGCCCAGGAGCAGCAGGAGGGGCGGTTGAAGATTCATCCGCGAATCGTGGCCACGGGTGCCGAGCTGCGAACCGATGACATGGATCTTCAGATCCAGCAGGCCTGGCAGGTCCGGCCGGTCAACACCTACGGGCTGACCGAGGTTGGGGTGCTGGGCTCGGAGTGCCCACTTCGCACGGGGATTCACCTATTCGAGGATCTCTGCATCGTCGAGGTGGTGGACGAGAACCGCACGCCCCTTGGCGACGGACTGCCCGGACGGAAGCTCTTGATCACCAGCCTCTTCAACTTCACCCAGCCACTGATCCGCTACGAGCTCTCGGACATGCTGACCATCGTGGAGGACGAATGCCCCTGTGGGCTTCCGTTCCGGCTGGCCGTCGGGGTGCAGGGCCGAAACGACGACATCGTCTACCTCCCCGACATGGCCGGCCGTCCGGTCCCTCTCCACCCGATCTGGTTCGTGCGCGCGATGGAGCGCGTCTCCGGCGTCAAGGAGTTTCGCATCGTCCACGAACGCGATGGGATCCATGTGCTGGCGGTCCCGATCAGATCGATCTCCTTGGATACCCTCCGAAGGGAGGTATCCGAGAAGATCGGGGAGATGCTGCGGGATGCGCGGGTGGCCATGCCCGAGCTGTACGTCCATCTGGTCGATCAAATCGAGCGTGACCGAGAACGGATGGGCAAGTTGAAACTCGTCGAGTCCCGCGTCAACGGCTTCCGGACGATGTCTCCCACGCTTCCGCCACAAACGTAGGGTTTCCTCTGATTCCTCTGACCCAGATCGGCTTACGTTCTCCTCGAGCCGACGCGTCCAGAACGGTGAGTACACCTACTGGGATGGACAGGAAACGGACGGAAGACCAACGTCTCCGAAGGAAGGGAGGAACCCAATGGCTCAAGCCCTGCTCGAAACGTTGCTGCGCTGATCATGAGCGGTGATTGCCGCCTTGGCGGTGTCGGTCCTCGTGGTCACCGTTAGGGTCCGGGGCCGCGACCCGGGTCCACAGTGAGCTTCCCGAAGGAGGTGCGGAACGCCTCGGTCGAACTCGAGATAATCGAGGACTGACTCAAATAGAGGCCAGACGCAGTCGGACCTCTGTGAGGAAGGAACCCCATCTCACCCGGGTAGTTCCAGCACCGGGAAATGAGGAAATCCGGGACTTTACCCCTGCGTGAGGGATGCCACAATCTGGGTCCAGCCGAGGTCGACTCGCTGGGAGGAGGGTCTGATGAGTGGGAGAGGAGGCAGCGCTGGATTCACTCCCGACCGAGCCCGCCGCAACCTCGCCGCGGGGATCCTCGTCTTCCGGTGGGCGTTCCTACTGCTGATGGCTGCGCTCGTGGTCCACGCGGGCCGCGGTCACTTCCGCTCCCTCCCGGTCGCATACGCCATCGTGGGCGGGGCCGTACTTTGGACGATGTGGCTCACCGTAAATGTCGGGAGCGAGGGGCCCGCGGCCGTGTGGTTCGACCTCGCGGTCGGTGTCGCGCTGATCGTCGTGTCAGGCCTCGTGGTCGAGGAAGGCGGTGTGGCCGGCCCTGGCCCCTTCTTCGCCACTTCCTACCCGGCAAGCGCGGCCCTGCTATGGGGGACGGAATGGGGGCCGGGCCGGGGCCTGGTGGCGGGCGGAATCCTGGGGGTCGCGCTGGTCTTCGCCAGGCCCCTCAACGGCATCGCCCTTGACGAAATCGACGCTGGCCAGGTCGCGGCGATCGTCAACGGCACCGTGTACTACTTGGCCGCCGGGGGCGGGGCGGGAGTCGTATCTCGCCAGCTGAAGCGGTCGGCCGCCCAGCTGCGACAGGCCACCCGGGAGACTCTGCGGGCCCGTGAGCGGGCGGCCCGGCTGGCTGAGCGAGAGGCTCTGGGACGGGCCATCCACGACTCGGTGCTGCAAGCTTTGGCTCTGGTGAGCAAGCAGGCGTGGGAGCTGTCGGACCAGCCCACGGTCAGAGGCGAGGATGTGCGCCACCTCGCCGCGACCGCTGCCCAGCAGGAAGCGGCGCTCCGAGCCCTGGTGCTGCGTGAGCCGGAGGAAGGCCCGTCTGGCACGGCGTCCCTCCGGATCGCCCTGGAACGAATGGCCGGCCAGGTGAGGTCGATGCCGGTGACCGTGAGCGCGGTGGGGCCGATCTTCATCCCAGCCACCCACGTGGAATGCCTCGAAGCGGCGGTTCGGCAGGCGCTTGACAATGTCGTGGAGCATGCCCAGGCCTCGCGCGTGGCCGTGTTCGCCGAGACTGAGGACGGGTTCGTGGTCGTATCGGTGCGCGACGACGGCCTGGGGTTCGAGTACGACGAGGACAAGCTTCGGCGAGCGGGGAAGGCGGGCATGCTGCGAAGCATGAAGGGACGGGTGGAGGAAATGGGCGGGCGCATGCGGGTCCACACCGCGCCGAGAGCCGGGACCGAGGTGGAGTTCCGCGTTCCGCTGCCGTCCCACGAGAGGTATCGACAATGAGCAACGATTCCCGCCGGGAACCGGCGGGACCTTCGGAGGGGACCGAAGAGCCGGTGCGAGTGATGATCGTTGACGACCACCCCGTGTGGCGGGACGGCATCCGAGCGGACCTGGAGCGGCTGGGGGTCGCGAGGGTCGTGGCCGAGGCCGGGGACGGTGGCGAGGCCATCGAGGCCGCGCGGGAGGCCATGCCGGAGGTGGTGGTGATGGACCTCAGTCTGCCCACGGTCCGGGGGGTGGACGCCACGAGGCGGATCGTCGAGGAGTCCCCGCACGTCCGGGTGCTCGTACTCTCCGCGTCGGGCGAGGAAGCGGACGTGATGGAGGCGATCAAGGCCGGCGCGTCCGGTTACCTCCTGAAGAGTGCACCCGGGAGCGAGGTGGCTCAGGCCGTTCGTAAGGTGGCTGCGGGCGAGCCGGTGTTCACGCCGCCGCTCGCCGCGCTCGTGCTGGATGAGTTCCGCCGCCTGGCTGATCGTGACCCATCCGAGCCTTCTCTCACCCGACGGGAGAACGAGGTACTCCGGCTGGTGGCCAAGGGGTACACGTACCGGGAGATAGCGGAGAAGCTCTTCATCTCTGTGAAGACCGCCCAGAACCACGTGCAGAACATCCTGACCAAGCTGCAGATGCGCCGTCGCTACGAGTTGATGCGCTATGCGATCCAGAAGGGGCTCGACCGGGGACCCGAATAGTTATGCAGGAGGGCCGGACGATGAAGGGCGAATCGGTTGCGCTCGACTCGGCGACTCTCGAAGAACGGGCACGAGGAGGCGGGGCCAGCCTGTCTGGTGTCGCGCTGGTCACCCTAACCATGACTCTGCTGCTTCAGGTCGCCCGGGTCTTCTTGCCCATGGTGTTCGACCTGGGGGAACGGTCGGGAACGGCTTCCAGCGCCATCAAGGCCGGCGCCCTGGCGCTCATCGTCTTCCTGGCTCCGGCGATCGCTCCCCTTGTCCGTCGGTCCTTGGGGGCAAGAACTTCGCTCGTCGCGACGCTGGCGACGCTGGCTGGCCTGCGAATGGTCATCCAGCTGATCCATCCGATCCCTCTGTGGCTCTCGACGACGGCGATGGTCGTGGCCCTCCTGGGCCTGGCCCTGCTCCTGGTGGCCATGAAGGGCGGGGACGGCGCCGCCGGGGGACGTGTGTTTGTGTTGGGAAGCCTCACGGCGCTGGCCATCGACACGGGGCTCCGTAGCGCGTACTGGACGTGGGACTACGCTTGGCGATCGGGCCCGGTGCCGTTCCTGTTGGCGATGATCCTCGGTGCGATTCTGGTTCTCGCGCTCGCGAGGCAAGCCGGTGCGTTGTCGGCACAAGGCGGAGTGGGAAGTGCTCGGACCGCAGCACTGGTGGGCCCATTCCTCTTCCTGCACATGCTGTTCCTTCAAAACGCCGCCTTCCTCAGCTCTTCGGGCCACGTCTCGCTTCCCATCGCTGTGGGCGTGGTTCTCTTGGGGGACGCCATCGGGCTGGTGGCCGCCGTGTGGATTTGGGGCAGGGAGGTCTCCGCGAGCGCGAGGCTCGTCGCGGCCGCGGCCATTGTCGTGCTCGCCTACCTGTTCAGGCAGGTGGACGGAGGAGCTCTCATCCCGGTGGTCTTGGCCGGACATGCGCTGGCTGCGGCGTTCCTGGCCATGGCACTGGCCCGCCCTGTAGGTCCCACCCTGGAGACGACCTGGCGAACCTCGACGGCAGTCGCCGTGGGGATGCTGGCGTTCACGCTCTTCCTCGTGCTGTATCAGATCGGGTACCGGGTGGCCCTACCGGTCCCCAATACGGTCCTGGCGCCGGCAGCCGCCTTCCTCCTCGCCCTGGGGGGATTGAGGGCTCCTGCAGCCTCGACGGGCCGCGTCCGGTTGCGCCCTCACCTTCTGGCCGGTGTGCCCCTCATCCTGCTCCTCGTTCCGGCGGGAATGCTCCTGACGGAAGCGAGCGAGATCAGGGAGACCGGGAGGGGAAGCATTCGGCTGATGACCTACAACGTTCACCTCGGGATCAACTCCGACGGGCAGCTCGATCTCGAAGGGGTTGCTCGAGTCATCGAAAGAGGACACCCCGATGTAGTGGCCCTTCAGGAGGTCGTCCGCGGTTGGCCCGGCGCGGGCGGCATCGATCTTGCCCAGTGGCTCTCTCATCGGTTGAGGATGCCCTACGCGTACGCGCCGGCCGCGGACGATCAGTTCGGGAACGTCATCATGTCCCGGCTTCCGATCCGCGCGTCCCAGGGAGTCTTTCTGCCGAAGCCTACTGCCGCGATGCGCCGAAGCTACCTGCGAACCGTCATCGATATCGGCGAAGGCCACACTCTGACCGTGGTCGATGCCCACCTGGAGGGAGGCGAACCGACCCAACGTGCTCAGTCCGAGAGCCTCCTCAACGAGTTGGCCGGAGTGCCCAACATCGTGCTCGCTGGCGACCTGAATATGCAGCCAGACAGCCCGAATCGCTCCCTGTACGACGCAGGGGGCTTGGCGAGCGTTCAGGACCTCGCTGGCCAAGGCGACTTGAGCACCGCGGCCAAGCCGAAATTTCCCGGAGACAGGGTGGACTGGATCTTCGGGACCGGGGACCTGTCGTTCACCTCATTCAAGATCGGACAGCAGACGACATCGGACCATCTTCCCCTCTCGGTCGCGCTCCGCGTTCCCTAACGGATCGCGTGCGCGACGGGGAGCACGCCGTCCGCGAGATGGTCGGGCCGTCCTGAGATCAAGGAGACCTTCGTCGTCGAGACGGAGCAACAGCGTAGACCCGGCTGAGTTGGGTTTCTCGAGCGCTACCCTCCCGGCCGATTCCGGATCTACCCACGGGAAAATGGGGACTCCTACTCCCTAAAGCCGAGCGGTTTTCCGTCTATGCGACCCCGCAGATCGCGTTCGACGATAGGCACAGAACGATGACCGCTGCTGCGGAGTGGGGTATGGGAATCGAGCGAGACCGACACATATGGGTGCGCCTCACCCGGTATGCCGTCCGATTGGTCTTGGTGGTGACAGTCTCGGTCGGTGCGGCGGCGTGGTATGCGTCGGGCCAGCTCCTGGAGATCCGCAGGGCGGCCACCCACTACGACGTTCAGATCCTGAGGCTCGGCCGAGGAACGGTGACCCTCCAACGCACCGAGAAGACCGCTCTGAAGGGAATCTGGGGACTGGAGGGGGATGGAGGCTATGCCCAGGTCGGCAGGATCGTGAGCGTCGGACGTTCACAGGTCACGCGCGAATTCCGACTGCTCCAGGGGAACTTTGAGGTCGGCCAGCGGGTCGCCGTGGACCCGTGGGCTTTCCCTGGCGATCCCGCGCACGCCTTCGGAATTTCCTACACCGATGTGGACGTGCCGTCGGAATTGGGCCAGCTTCCCGCATGGTACGTGAGCGGACCTCGCCATACGTGGGTGATCTTCGTCCACGGGCGAGATGCCAGCCGCCGCGAGGCTCTGAGGATGTTGAAGCCGGTCGTCGATCTCGGGTTTCCCTCCCTGGTCATCACGTACCGGAATGATCTCGAAGCACCGCGCAGCCCGGACGCCCTGTACCACCTGGGCGAAACGGAATGGAAAGACGCTGATTCAGCAGCTAGTTATGCTTTGGACCATGGGGCCGAGCATTTGGTGATGGTGGGATTCAGCATGGGGGGCGCAATCGTGTCGGAGTTCCTTCACCGGTCGGCTCACGTCAGCAGCGTGGTGGGCGTGGTCTTCGACGCACCTGTGTTGGACTGGGGAGCAACCGTGAATCTCGTGGGACGTGACCACGGTGTGCCAGGTCCGCTCATGTCGCTGACCAAAAGCATCTTCTCCATGCGGTTCGAGGCCAAGTGGCGAGAGCTCAACGAGATGGAAGGCGGAGCGAGACTGCTCGAGCCGGTTCTTCTGTTCCATGGCACTGCCGATACCACGGTTCCGGTCGAGACCAGCGACGCGCTCGCGGCCGCTCGGCCCGATCTCGTCACCTACGTTCGGGTCGGCGGGGCGGGGCATGTTGAGGCGTGGAACCTGGCTCCGGCGCGCTACGAGCCGGCGGTTCGAGGCTTTTTGTCGCGTATCGCCCCGTAGCTCCGGCCTGTCGAGGTCCTTCGGCCGATCCCACCCCATCCAGAGCGTCGGCTCGAAGTCCGTGCCGACCCTCGACACGTTGCCGAAGTCCCCCGTCTGATCTGGGCATCCTTGCGGCCTCAAATGAAGTGTTCTCCGTCTTCCGCTCACGACCGGCCTCGCCGACGATTGGAACAAGACGAGAGGAGGACACGTGGGCAGGATGGTTCGAAGGCTTCCCCAGTCCCACATGGCGGAGACCGTAGTCCTCCCGATGACCGTGGGACTCTTGGCCTGGGTCCTGACCACGATCACCACAAGACGATCCGAAGCCTGGAACGATCATCGCTACTGGTGGACCGTGCTCTTGGCCGCATTCGTCCTCGGGTTCATCCTCCACGGGGACCCTTGGCGCATCGGCCTCCTCCTCGGCGCCTCGGCGTCGGCCGGTGGGATAGTCCAAAGCACCCTCCATGTGAAGGATCCCACCCTGTTGCCGGCCGTCCCCGTGATCCTCCTTCTCTGTGGGGTCGCCTGTGCCCTGCCCACCAGAGCGGGTGCCCTGGCGCGAGCGGCGCTTGATCGGTTGGCCCCTCACCGGATCGTTCGTCCCCCAGGACGAGGTCACCGTTGGATCCGAAGGCCGGCTTCAAACCCGACGGCCCAGCCAGAGTGGGCCGTCGAACCGGCGATGACGCTAGGGGGCCGCCGCCTGCCTCGTGCTTTCCGCGTGTGACCGGCCGGAGGGAGGCGGGCTCGCGGGGCGCTCGAAGCGACCGAGGACTGCCACCAGCGCGAAGAGGATCGCACCAGGTACGACTTCCCAGAGCGGCCGTTCGGCCCACCATCGAGCGGTGCTGTCAAGGGCGTGGCCGAAGCCAGGCGGAAACAGTATGAGGATGGCCAGGGCGTACGCTGTCATATGCCAGAGAAACAGGGTCATGATGACGCCGTTCATGGCAATGACCGCCTTCCACGCGCCGGGACGTTGGAGCCATCGGGTGACCGGTCCTCTGGCGAGCATGGCCAGGCCGATCAGCCAGAACGTCAGTGCGACGATGCAGAAGGTCGGCGGGTTCATATTGGACACGCGCTCGATGGCCTTCAGATGGAAGAAGGTCGCGTCGGTCCCCAGCATGCTCCTCGGATAGGCGCCCAGACTGGTCAGGCCCACCAGGGCCACCAAGCCGAGGAGCACCATGGCCAGGTGGGCCCCTCGCCCAGCCCGAATCAACGAGCCGTCCGCATAGAAGTAGCCGAGCTGGTGGGCCAGGGACCACACCACCGCGAGGTTCACCCACCGGATATGCGGGACATCGGCGGCGAAGGCAAGGACGTCCACCAGAACCGCGATGGCGACCAGCACGAAGGGAATCGACAGACGGTATCTGTGATGGAGGCGCGACGTGAGGGGGCTGAGCATCACGATGCCCAGGTAGACGGCCAGGAACCACAGCGGCCCGAACGGAAGCGTGCTGCCGAGCCGCACACCTCTCACGAGCCCCGTTCCACCACGGTCCAGAATGTGAAGGACCAACTCGATGACCAGCCAGGAGCCGAGGAAGATGGCCGTGGGCTTGAGCAGCCGCTCTGCTCGAGACCTCAGGAACGTCGCGGTCCCGATCCCGCGGCGCATGGCTGCGTCGTATGATGTCGCGTTCGAAAAGCCGCCGACGAAGAAGAACACCGGGATCACCTGGAATACCCATGTGGCGAGCCAGAGCCCCGATGTGACGCCGACCGCCGAATAAACGGCGATCACGCCCCGACGCCACACGATCAACGCGATGAACCAGTGCCCGAAGACGACGGCCAGGATCGACACGGCACGAAGAAAGTCGACGTAACGATCCCGGGCCGCCGGCGTCCGGGAAACCATCTCGTCAAGGCCTCGCTTCGCGGAGGCCTGGTGTCTCGGCACGCGCTCACCGTACTCGTCCGGCGGCATGTTTCAAGAGGGGATATCTTCGCTTCAGTTCGTGCGCCCGGGCTAACAGCAGGAAACGATCCAGGCATTCTCTCCGGAGGGTGCGACAGCTTGCCAGGACCCACACCGGCGGAAATGGGTACTTCAGGAAGGGCTAAATGAAGGCTAAACCCGATACCACACCTACTGACCCGCGTCTATCCTCTGGACTCCACCGACTCCCAATGGAAGGAGGCCAGGAATGAAGGGTCACGGGTTCCTTAACTTGCTCCCATGGCGATTTCGAGCCTCGCTCGTCGCCTTGTGCGCGGCGGTCTCGGTCGCAGGGATTGCCCAACCCGCCCAAGCCGCCCTGTCGCCGACGGCCCCTCGTGAATTCACGGCGATGACCCAGAACCTGTATCTGGGAGCCAACCTGGTACCGCTGTTCGGCCTCAAGGGGCAGGATCTGATCGAGGCCGCGGCAAAGGTCTATGCGCACATGGAGCAGACCAACTTCCCGGCCAGGGCCGAGGCCATCGCCCGCGAGATCGCCCAGAAGGGTGGTCCAGTGGCGGTTGGTCTGCAGGAGGTGGCCCTGTGGCAGCAAGGCCCCGACCCGGCGCATCTGGAGCCGACGTACGACTTCCTGAAGATCCTGCTCCAGGCGCTCGCCGACCAGGGCCTGCCGTACAGGACCGCTGTCAAGGTGGACAACTTCAGCGGGGCCCTTCCGATCGAGTTGGACCTCTCCCTCTGGGCCAGCTTTACCCAGCGGGATGCGATCATCGTGCGCTCCGACCTTCCCGTCTCGATGCTGAAGGCCTCCAACCCGACCGCACAGAACTTTGAGGCCAGCTTCTTCGTGCCCCTTGGCGACGACCTGATCGAGGTGCAGCGGGGGTGGGTGACGGTGGACGTGAAGTTCCGCGGGAAGACCTATCAGGTGGCCGATACGCACCTGG
>WNGA01000403.1_pt1 | contig 64164 bp, 67 predicted proteins | sample 5400061 | NCBI WGS metagenome assembly WNGA01 (sample SAMN13153366, study PRJNA577476) | soil metagenome | isolation source: 100 cm soil or saprolite under grassland replicate 2 | place: USA:California | collected 2016-06-15
CGCGCCCCGAACAGGGTCCGGAGATCATCGAGCTCTTCCAACGGCGCGTTGACCAGTTCGATCGCTTGCTGTGCGTACGCCTCGAAGTCCACCCCTTTACCGTAGCCAATCGAGCGCCACAAGCGGATATCCCCGGGGGTCAACGAGGGTTCGTACGCAGTCCGGCCCGGCCCCATGACGCAGGGCCGGGCCGGAGTCGAGCGGTCAGGACTGCCGGACGAACCGGCGGAGGCCGACACCGGCGATCAACAGGATCACGGCGATGCCGATCAGCCGGCCGAGCGAGGTGCCCGTCACCCTCGGAGGCCGGTCTGATCTGGCGCGGCAGGCACGACGCCGCCGTCGCCGGCATCCGCTGACGCCGCCGCCGGACCCTACGCCGAGCCCGCTGCGGACTGCCCGGAGCAGGCTCGGCGGGAAGAGCTAACCGTGGCGGTTTAGGCTCGCGGCATGCTCCGTACGTTGATCCTGGCCGCTTCCCGCAGCGAAGCACTCGAGCGGCTCGTCGAGACGGCGCCGGTGTCCCGCGACGTGGTGCGCCGGTTCGTCGCCGGCACCACGCCGGACGACGCGCTCCGGGTGACCCGCAAGCTCGTCGGCGAGGGACTGACCGTCACCCTCGACCACCTCGGTGAGGACACCACCCGGCCCGGGCAGGCCGAGGCCACCAAGGACGCGTACCTCGCGATACTCGCCGCGCTCGGCACCCAGGGCCTCACCCCCGCCGCCGAGGTGAGCCTCAAGCTGTCCGCACTGGGTCAGCGGTTCGACGAGAAGCTGGCGTACGAGCACGCCCGGGCGATCTGCCAGGCGGCCGGCAACGCGCACACCACCGTGACCCTGGACATGGAGGACCACACCACCACGGACTCGACGCTGGAGATCCTGACCAAGCTGCGCAAGGACTTCCCGGGTACGGGTGCCGTGGTGCAGGCGTACCTGCGGCGTACCGAGGCCGACTGCCGGGAGTTGGCCCACACCGGCTCCCGGGTCCGTCTCTGCAAGGGGGCGTACGCCGAGCCCGAGTCGGTCGCCTACCAGTCCAAACTCGACGTGGACCGCTCGTACGTGCGGTGCCTCAACACGCTGCTCGCCGGCAACGGCTACCCGATGTTCGCCACCCACGACCCCCGGCTGATCGGCATCGGCGAGGAACGCGCCCGCTGGTACGACCGCAACCAGGACAGCTTCGAGTTCCAGATGCTGTACGGCGTCCGCCCCGACGAGCAGCGCCGCCTTGCCCGCGCCGGCTACACGATGCGGGTCTACCTGCCGTACGGCACCGAGTGGTACGCGTACCTGGTACGCCGGCTCGCCGAACGCCCCGCCAACCTGGCGTTCTTCCTGCGCGCCCTGCGCTCCCGAGGCTGAGCCATGACCGACCGACCACGCATGCAGCTGACGGCCACCGTGCTGGACGCGCCCGACCCGGTCGCGCTGGCCGACTTCTACCACCGGCTGCTCGGCTGGCCGGTGGCGCGAAGCGAGGCGACCTGGGCGAAGCTCACCGCCCCCGGCGGCGCCGCCCTGTCGTTCCAACTCGAACCCGAGTACGTACCACCCAGCTGGCCGTCGACGTCAGACCGGCAGCAGATGCAGCTGCACCTGGACATCGAGGTCGACGATCTGGTGGCCGCCGCCGCCCACGCCGAGTCCATCGGCGCCACCCTCGCGCACTTCCAACCCCAGGACGACGTACGGGTCTACCTCGATCCGGTCGGCCACCCGTTCTGCCTCTGGGTACGCACCTAGGGCAGTACGACGACCTGGGCGGCGTACACCAGGCCGGCGCCGAAGCCCATGATGAGCGCGAGGTCGCCGCGGTGCGCGGAACCGTCGGCGAGCATCGCGTCCATCGCCAACGGCACCGACGCGGCCGAGGTGTTGCCCTGGTATTCGATGTCACGGGCGATCGCCACCCGTTCGGGCAGTTTCAGGCCGCGGGCCAACGCGTCGGTGATGCGCATGTTGGCCTGGTGCGGGATGAAGGCGTCGAGGTCGTCGACCGTCAGGCCGGTTTTGGCGAGCGTCTCGCGAGCGACCGGGATCATGGAGTACACCGCCCAGCGGAAGACCTGCTGGCCGTTCATCTCGACATAGCCGGGCTCGCCCTTGGCGACCAGTTCGAGCCAGTTCTTGTTCTGCCGGATCGCGTCGCCCTGCTCGCCGTCGGCGCCCCACACCACCGGCCCGATGCCGGGCTCGTCGGACGGCCCGACCACGGCGGCGCCCGCGCCGTCGGCGAAGATGAACGCGGTCGACCGGTCCTCGGGGTTGAGGAACGTGGACAGCTTCTCCGCGCCGATCACCAGGACGTACTCGGCGGTGCCGCCGCGGATCATGTCGTTGCCGAGCGCGATGCCGTGGCAGAAGCCGGCGCAGGCGGCGCTGATGTCGAACGCGGCGCCGGTCGTACAGCCGATCTGCCGGGCGATCTCGACCGCGCCGGCCGGCGTGTTCACCGGGTACGTGCTGGTCGCCTCGATGACGCAGCCGACCCGCTCGGGGGCGATGCCGGAACGCTCCAGCGCCTGCCGTCCCGCCGCCACCGACATGTCGATCAGTGACTCCTGGTCGGTGGCCCAGCGCCGCTCGATGATCCCCGACCGGGTACGGATCCACTCGTCGGTGGAGTCGATCCGTTCACAGATCTCGGCGTTGCCCACCACCCGCGACGGACGGTAGGAACCGATACCCAGAATCCGGCTGTACGGTGCCCCACCAGCCACTGTCATCCGCGCAGTCACACCAGCCAGCCTAGTAGCGGCGGACCCGGCGCACCGGTCCTCGTACGGTCGGTGACAGTTGCGCCGGCCACCCGGGCTGGGCCTACGGGTGGCCGCACCGCTACCCTTAACAGGTTCGTCTATCGACTTTCCCACGCCAGCGGTCTCTCCGGCCCTGAGGCCGAGCGCTGGCGTGGCTGGTGATCCGAGGGGTTCGTATGGGTTCGGTGGTCAAGAAGCGGCGCAAGCGGATGGCGAAGAAGAAGCACCGCAAGCTGCTGCGCAAGACCCGGGTTCAGCGTCGCCGCCTCGGCAAGTAACCCACGGCCCGGCACTGCCGGGCACCAGCGACGCGAGCTCGCAGACTCGAGGGATAGCGCCATGCCAGCAGAGGCCACCGAATCGAGGACCGTACTCGTCACTGGAGTAAGCCGCTATCTCGGCGCTGTGGTAGCGGCCCGGCTCTCCGCCGACCCTGCCGTCGAGCGGGTCGTCGCCGTGGACACCACCCCGCCGCAGGGCGAGGCCGCCGCGCTGCTCGCCGCCGAAACCACCACCCAGACCAAGCCGGTACGCCGTCGCCGCAAGGCCGACCGCAGCTACGGCGACAAGATCGAATTCGTACGCGCCGACATCCAGAACCCGCTGATCGCGAAGGTGATCGTGGGTTCGGAGGTCGACACCGTGGTGCACATGGCGATCCAGGTCTCCGCCGCCCGGTCCGCGGCGCGCCCGGCGGTCAAAGAGCTCAACGTGATCGGGACGATGCAGCTGCTCGCGGCCTGCCAGAAGGCGCCCGCACTGCGCAAGCTGGTGGTGAAGTCGTCGGTCGCGGCGTACGGGGCTTCGCCGCGGGATCCGGCGATGTTCACCGAGGACACCTCGCCGCGTGAAATGCCCCGAGGTGGGTACGCCAAGGACATCGTGGAAATCGAAGGCTATCTGCGCGGCTTCTCGCGTCGGCGGCCGGACGTCGGGGTGACGGTGCTGCGGTTCGCCCCGTTCATCGGCCCCCGGGCCGACACCGCACTGACCAGGTACTTCTCATTGCCGGTGGTGCCGACCGCACTCGGGTACGACCCGCGGATGCAGTTCGTGCACACCGACGACGCCCTCGAGGTGCTGCACCGCTCGGTGACCGAGGAGCATCCCGGCGTCTACAACGTGGCCGGCGAGGGCGTACTGCTGCTGTCCCAGGCGATCCGGCGGGCGGGCCGGCTGCCGGTCCCGGTGCCCGAGGTCGGGCTGTCGACCGTGGCCGGGTTCGCGAAGCGCAGCGGTCTGCTGGACTTCTCACTCGACCAGCTCGACTTCCTGGTCCACGGCCGGGTGGTCGACACCTCGCGGCTGATCGAGGAGTACGACTTCCGGCCCCGCCGTACCGTCGACGCCTTCGACGACTTCGTACGCGGGCACGACCTGAGTTCGGTGATCAGCCCGGACAACGTGGCCGCGGTGGAACAGTTGGTGGTCGACCAGTTCCGGCAGGCCAGGCAGGCCTTCACGTACTCGGCACCGTCGTCCGGGAGGGAGCAGTGATGTCCGGCGAGGTGATCCGGCTCGACAACTCCAAGCGCAACGGCTCCCGCAGAGCCGAGGCCACGGATCCGACGGCGCCGACCGCGCGGATCGCGCCGCGCGACGTCCGCGGCCGTCGTGCCCGGCGGCCGGTGATCCCGCCCCCGGACCAGCTCGACCCCCCGACGCCGGAGAGCCCGCACCCGGCCACCGAAGACTCCGCCGCTGCGAAGCCAGCCACCGCGGAGCCCGACGCCGCGGCGGCGACCGGCCCTTCGCGGGCCAACGGTGACGGGCGGCGCGGCGGTGGTGCGCGGGAGACCGTACCCACGCTGAGGGTGGTCGACGGCACCACCGCGAGGCGGCCGACCACCCCGACCGTGCAGCCGGCCGAGCCGGACGAGTGGGACCGGCGGGTCGCCGAGCTGCTGGCGTTCCTGCGCCGCCGGCTCACCGGGGACTACCAGGTCGACGAGTACGGGTTCGACCCGGAGCTGACCGAGCACGTGCTGCTGCCGGGCCTGCGGCTGCTGTACCGGCACTGGTTCCGGGTCGAGGTCAGCGGGATCGAGAACGTACCGACGGACGGGTCTGCCCTGCTGGTGGCGAACCACTCCGGCACGATCGCGCTGGACGCGGCGATGCTGAGCGTGGCGGTGCACGACGAGCACCCCGCCGACCGGTATCTGCGACTGCTCGGCGCCGACTTCGTCTTCAGTACGCCACTGGTTGCCGAGATGGCCCGCAAGTCGGGTGCGACGCTCGCCTGCAACCCGGACGCCGAACGTCTGCTGCAGTCCGGCGAGCTGGTCGGAGTGTTCCCGGAAGGCTTCAAGGGCGTCGGCAAGCCGTTCTCGGAGCGGTACAAGCTGCAGCGGTTCGGCCGCGGCGGCTTCGTGTCGGCGGCGCTGCGTACGGGTGCCCCGATCGTCCCGGTGTCGATCGTCGGAGCGGAGGAGATCTATCCGCTGATCGGCGACCTCAAGCCGCTGGCCCGGCTGCTCGGCCTGCCGTACTTCCCGGTGACTCCGCTGTTCCCGCTGCTCGGCCCGCTGGGGATGATCCCGCTGCCGAGCAAGTGGCTGATCGAGTTCGGCGAGCCGATCGACACCGTCGGCCTCGCCGCCAACGCGGACGACCCGATGGTGGTCTTCAACCTCGCCGACCAGGTACGCGAGACCATCCAGCAGACCCTCTACCAGGTGCTGCTGCGCCGCGACGGCATCTTCGGCTGAGGCCGGCCGCGACTTCCGGGCGTTGCCGCTAAAGGCTTCGCAGGTCGAGTACGTGCCACCGCTGCCGTTCGGCCTCGCCGGTGGACCACCAGAGGAAGTCGCCGCGCCCGCGGACCGTACTGACGGTGTCGGAGACCAGCACCAACCTGCCGGTCTTCGCGTCGAACAGCCACAGCTGCTGGTTCTTCCCGGAGCTGTTGCGGGCTGAGACGGTGACCGGCTCGAACCGGTCGGCCAGCATCACGTCGACCACCGCCGGATTCACGGCCTGGCCGTGGGCGCCGGGGACCTGGCGGCGTTTCGACCCGTCCGGCCGCATCACCGCCAACCGGGTCACGCCCCCGGAGCCCAACGTCACCACCCGGCACCAGGCCGGCCCGCAACTGGTCATCTCGCCGTTCCCGGGCGGCACTGTCACCGTACGGCCGGTGTCGACGTTGTGCAGCTTCACCGGATCGGTGCCGGCGCCGCCGACGCTCACCGCCCACGGCCAGCGGGTCAGGGCGTACGCCCCGGTGAGGCGCTGGGTACGGACGGCGCCGCCTTCCAGCGGCATCGAGCGCACCTCGGTGACCTTGCGGCTGGGCTGCGCCGTCCAGTAGAGCCGCTTCCCGACGATCTGCAGGTCGTACTGGGAGCCGGAGAAGACCGCGTTGCCGGTGTCCCCGGTGAGCTTCCGTACGCCGCCGCCGGCCACACCCGCCCGCCACAGCGTGGTGCCGGCGCGGCCCGATTCGCCCGGCATCGACTCCACCCAGGTGATCGTCCTGCCGTCGGACGCGATCGCCCCGAAGCCCGGCTGGGCGTCCGGGTCCATGGTGTGCAGCACCCGCGGCTTGTGGCCACGGCGTACGAGCAGCAACCGCTGTCCGCCGTCCGACGCGGCCGACGTACCGACCGAGGTGGTCAGGTTCAGGAACAGCACCGGCCGGTACGGCGAGCTGTCGGCGTACTCGGTGAGCTTGGCCTTGGGCCAGACGGCGGCGAGGCGGTTGGATCCCGGGCCGGACCTGGCGGACCCCTCCGGCTGCGGCGTCGGCGACGCCAGCAGCCACCCGCTGACGGCCAGCGCCACCAGCAGTCCGATAGCGGCGGCGACCGGGCGGGTCGCCGGGTGCCGATGCCGACCGGTCACCGGGTCAGCCGACCGCCTCTGCGGCGGCGGCGAAGTGCCAGCGCGCCCACGACCGCACCGGCGACCGCGCCGGCGCCGACCACTCCGGGCACCGCGACCTTGGCCGCCTTCCGACCCGTACGGAAGTCGCGGATCTCCCAGCCGCGGCGCTTCGCCTCACGGCGCAGGTCGCTGTCCGGGTTGACGGCGATGGCGTTGCCGACGGTGGTCAGCATCGGAAGATCGTTGAACGAATCGCTGTACGCCGAGCACCGCGACAGGTCCAGCCCCTCCTGCGCGGCGAGCGCCTTCACCGCCTCGGACTTCGCCTGGCCGTGCAGCAGGTCGCCGATCAGGTGCCCGGTGTACACCCCGTCGTCGACCTCGGCGACGGTGCCGAGCGCCCCGGTGAGCCCGAGTCGGCGGGCGATCAGCCGGGCGACCTCCACCGGCGCGGCGGTGACCAGCCAGACCCGCTGGCCGGCGTCGAGGTGCAGCTGTGCGAGCGCCCGGGTGCCGGACCAGATCCGCTCCTCCATCAGCTCGTCGTACACCGACTCGCTGAGCTCTTCCATCTCGTCGGCGCGACGGCCGGCGATGAACGCCAGCGCCGCCTGCCGGGCGGCGGCCATGTCGCCGGCGTCCTCGCTGGCGAGCAACCGGAACTTCAGCTGCTGCCAGCCGAACCGCATCAGGTCCTGGGTGGTGAAGTAGTTGCGGGCGGCGAGACCGCGGGCCAGCCAGTAGATCGACGCGCCCCGCATCATCGTGTTGTCGACGTCGAAGAACGCCGCGGCACCGGAATCGGCAGGTACGGCGAGCGCCTGCTCCAGCTCGGGCGCCGCACTGCCCACACCGTCCTCGGCGGCGGCCTTCTCGGCACTGGCCGTATCCGCCCTGGCGGCTTCCGCGCTCGCCACACCGGCCAGGTGCGCACGAGCGGCTCTTACCCGGGCGCGGCGCCGGAACCAACCCCACATGGTCTATGAGCGTACGGTGCGTCCGCTGCCGCGGAGGTACCCGGTCAGCCGTCGAGCAGGTCGCCGATGATCTTGCCGAGCTCGTCGAGGATCCCGGAGGACGGCGAGTTGCTCGGCGACGGGTTGGCCACGCCGGTGCTCGGGTTGATCGGCAGCAGGCCGCTCGGCGACGGGTCGCCCGGCCGGGTGGCGCCCCGGCTCGGCGAACCGGACGTACCCGGGTCGTTGGAGGTGCCGCCGCTGCCTGTCGTACCGGCAGCCGGGTTTCCGGGGTCGGGTGCTGCCGTGCAGTGCTGCGGCACCGGGCCGAGCGAGTCGGCGTACCCACCCGCGTCACTGGTGCAGAGCAGTGACTGACGCAACCCGGCCGAGCGGTCGGCGGCCTTGTCGAGCAGCTCGAGCGAGGCCAGGGCGCGCCCCCGGGACTCGCCCTGCAGGCCGGTGACCAGGTCGACCACCTTGCGCCGCTGGTCGGTGACGAAGGTGTCCACCGTGGTGAGGACCTCGGGATCCCGGCGCGCCACCGCGGCTCCGGTGAGCAACCGGACTCCGCTGCGCAGATCGGTGTCCATGTCGTCGAGTGCGCTGCGTAGCGCGTTGGGGTCGTCCGCGACGGCCTGCGCCTCCCGCAACCGGGTACGCGCGAACCCCAGATACAGCTGACCCTTGTTGACCTCGGACCCGGCCAGCGCCAACTGCGCGCGCTCGGTCTGCCGCTTCACCGGGTAGAGCGCGTCTCCCGGAATCGCTTCACCGCTCGCGCTGGAAACCCCCGACAGGGCGAGTACGCCTGCCGCGGCTCCCGCGGCGACGGCCAGCTTCGCCCTGCGGCGGCGCGGCGCCACCGCCGGCTCGATGTCGTGACTGTGCTCGGCAGTGGTGCCGATGCCCTGGGTGTGGGCGACCGCGAGCAGTCGCTGCCGTAGCCGCCGCCGATACGCCGGATCCACCGTCACCTGATCGGCCACGGCGGACATCTGGAGCGCACTGGTATGCGCCACGGCGACGAGTTCGGTCAGCTCCTCGTCGTGTACTGAGCGGGTATGGCGCCGTGGCGCACCCTCAGCTTCGTCGAGGAGCTGCGCGAAGCGTTCGGCTCGCCGGCGCCCCATTGGGTTAGGAATCACCGCACGCACCTCCTCCTGCGTTATGCCCCTGGCGGTCGGAGATTCGGGCCCGCCCGCCACGACCGGTCCAGGTCGTACGACGAGCGGTGGTTCCGGACCTGCCCCACAGATCCGGATCGATGAATCTCGACCGCACATTGAGCAACGCGGTTGGGCCTGGCCGGGTTACGGCCGATGGAGCCCGAGTGGCGGCAGTTGCCACATCTTCCCCGGTACGTGTGATACGTCCCACCTTGCGTTCACCCGTAGTCACGGCGTGAACCCTTCGGGTAGCAGTCGGGCTAAAGCCCGTACCGCCCGGTACTGCAGAGCCTTGATCGCTCCCTCGTTCTTGCCCATCGCCCGAGCGGTTTCCGCCACCGAGAAACCCTGCAGGAACCGCAGCACGATGCACTCCTGCTGTTCGGAGCCGAGCCGCTTCACCGCCTCGAGCAGGGTCTGGTTGGTCAGTTTGCTCACCACGGCCGCCTCGGGGCTGCCTTCGGGGCCACGCTCTTCACGGTCGGCGTCGAGCACCTCGGAGGTCGACATCTCCAGTCGGTAGCGCCCCGACTTGAAGTGGTCGGCGACCAGGTTGCGGGCGATGGTCACCAGCCAGGCGCCGAGGTCACGGCCCTGCCAGGTGAAGCTGTTGATCCGGCGCAGCGCCCGCAGGAAGGCCTCCTGGGTGAGGTCCTCGGCGAGCGTGCGGGAGCCGACGCGGAAGTAGACGTACCGGAAGACCGTGTCCAGGTAGCGGTCGTAGATCTTGCCGAATGCCTCGACGTCGCCCTCCTGGGCGCGCTGTACGAGGCGCCAGACCTCCGACGAACCGACCGCCTCGGCAGGCCGGTCGGGGTCCTTGTCGGCCTCGTGGTCGGGATCGGTGTGGGGGCCGGGGGCCGACCCGGGGCCGGGGTCGGAGCCGGTACGCGGCCTAGGGCGGGCCGGTCGAACCGTGGTACGGGTGGAGGCGTCCTGGCCACGCAGGACGGCGGCGAGCATGACACGCAGTTCCTCGAAGGCTTCGAGGGGCGGACTGAGGGAGATTCCGGGCGCTGCGTACCCAGTCACCAACACCCCTCCCCTCGACCAACCCTGCCGAAGTCGCCCCATGGCCCTTGGGCGTACTCACGGGCTCGGAGGGCTAGACGACATGCTCCGCCTTCAGGCGCGCAGCCGTCAACGGCGAGGTGGTTCGGCGGTGCTTCCACTGGCACAGCAGCCTCCTCGGGCGAGGGGTGTCGGGGTTCCCAAGGTCCTGGCAAATCCGACGATTGGATCGTATGACGGACCTGCCTGCTTTGCGTAGGTACTCAACTACTATGCGCGAATTGTGTTCGAGCGGCTACCTACCGTGTCGCACATTTTGTGCGTCTCTTCCGCAAGCAGGGCAGTCTCACCTGTTCGGGGGATGCAGTTACACCGATTCGTACGGGTACAGCCCCAATTGCGACGACACGCACAGCCTGCGACATGGAATCCCGGCCGACCGGACGACTTCAGGTGTCAGAGAAGCGCCCTGTGGGTGTCCCCGAGGCGTCCCGGTATGCCAGACTCGCTTGCCGTGCAGCACAACGTGAGCGACCCCGGAGCGGGTACGGCCAACCTCGCAGAGTCAGTGCGCCGAGCCGCCGAACACAGCGGCGACCAGCCGGCGCTGCGGTTCCGCGATCAGGTGACGAACTGGGCGGATCTCGACGCCGAGGTGGACGCCGTCGCGCGGGGCCTCGCGTCGGTGGGGCGTACCGGCGGGGACCGGGTCGCGCTGGCGCTCGGCAACGTGCCGGACTTCGTACGGTGCTACTTCGGGATCCTGCGGGCGGGGCTGGTGGCCGTGCCGGTCAACCCCGCGTACCGCGCCCGCGAGCTGGCTCACGTGCTCGCCGACTCCGGCGCCTCGACCCTGATCGCCAACGGCGCCGTCGCGGCGGAGGTCGCCGGCCTGCGCGCCGAACTGCCCGCCCTGGAGCAGGTGTACGTCCCGGGCGGCGCCACCGATGACGCCCTCGACCTGGCCGAACTCCCCGTCGACGGCGATCCGGTGACCCACGGGTCGGGCGGCGAAGACCTCGCCGTACTGCTCTACACCTCGGGCACGGAAGGCAAGCCCAAGGGCGCGATGCTCAGCCACCGGGCGATGCTGGCCAACCTCGACCAGCTCGACCAGATCCAGCCGCCCGTGCTGCGGTCCGGCGACGTGGTGCTGCTCGCCCTGCCGCTGTTCCACTCGTACGGGCTCGGGCCGGGGTTGCACGCGATCGCCCGGCACGGCGCGGCCGGCGTACTGGTGGAGCGGTTCGACCCTGCGGACACACTGGAGTCGATCCATCGGCACCACGTGAGCGTGGTGATCGGCGTACCGCAGATGTATCTGGCGTGGTCGCTGCTCGACGGGGTGGGTGAGGCGTTCGAGAGCGTACGGGTGGCGGTGAGCGGGGCCGCTCCGTTGGAGGAATCGGCCCAACGCCGCTTCCTGGAGGCGACCCGCCACCACGTCTTCGAGGGGTACGGCCTGACCGAAGCCTCCCCCGTCCTGGCCAGTACGTTGCAGAGCCCGGTGCCGAAGCCCGGCTCGGTCGGCCGGCCGATCCCCGGCGTCGAACTCAAGCTGATCGGCGTCGACGGGCAGCCGGTCGACGTCGACGAGGACGACGAGGAGAGCAGCCCCGGCACCGACCCGGGCGAGATCTGGGCCCGCGGCGCGAACCTGTTCTCCGGTTACTGGCCGGACGGTCGCGACGGCCCCGACGCCGACGGCTGGTGGCCCACCGCGGACATGGCGTACGCCGACGAGGACGGCGACCTGTTCCTGGTCGACCGGCTGCGGGAGCTGGTGCTGGTCTCCGGCTTCAACGTGTACCCGCGCGAGGTGGAGCAGGTGCTCGCCGGCCACCCGTCGGTGCAGGAAGCCGCCGCGCTCGGGGTGCCGCACCCGTACACCGGGGAGACGGTGAAGGCGTACGTGGTGCTGCGGCCGGGTGGGCACGCCACGGTGGACGAGCTGATCTCGTACTGCGAGGAGCACCTGGCCCGGTTCAAGTGCCCCACCTCGATCGAGTTCGTGGAGTCCCTGCCGCACTCGATCACCGGGAAGGTACGCAAGTCGCTGCTCCGGGACGGGCTGCCGCAGTGACCGAACACTTCGTACAGCTGTTGACCCGGCCGGGCTGCCATCTCTGCGAGGTGGCGTACGAGGTGATGGAGCGGGTGGCCGCCACCTCCGGGGTCGAGTGGGAGACCGTCGACGTGTCCAAGGACGCCGAGCTGGAGCGCGAGTACGGCGACCGACTGCCGGTGGTCCTGCTGGACGGCAGGGAGCACGGCTACTGGCGGGTCGAGGAAGCCCGCCTGCTGCGCGACCTCGGAGCCATCCCGCCGGCCTGACCGCCGCCCCACCCGGCCGCCGCGCGAGCGGGCTGGCGTCAGAACGGCACGGGTACGCCGCGGGGCAGGCGGACCAGGCGGGTGCCGTACTGCTGGTGGAGCCGGGCGGCGTCGGCGAGGAAGTCCGGCCAGTCCAGCCGCGCCACCGGGCGTGGCGGGGCGGCCAGCGGCCGCAGGAAGTTGTCGTGGTGGCACGGGATCAGCACCTTCGGCCGCAACTTCCCGGCGAGCCGTTCCAGGTAGCGCGGCGTCCCCTGCCGCGCCGCGAGACACGCCACCAGTACGTCGACCGGCTGCTGCCGGCGCAGCGGTTCGTCCTCGATACCTGCGCTGGTGTGCAGGTGGACCGACCGTCCGCCGAACTCGACCCGGTACGCGTACACGTCGCCGCGGGGCCAGCGGAAGGCGGTACGGGGCAGGCCGCGGCCCCGCAGGCCGATGACGTCGACCCGGCCGGCGTACGGGACGGTGCCGTGCCGCGAGGCGATCGCCTCGACGGTGAACGGGCCCACCGTAGTGCGGTGTCCGTCGGAGACCTCGCGTAGCTGGTCGGCGGCCATGCCCTGCCGGCGGCAGATCTCGACGGTGGTGTCGCTGCCGTACACCACGGTGCCCTGGTGGGCCTTCGCGAGCGGGGCGACGTCCATCGCGTGGTCGAAGTGGGTGTGCCCGACGAAGATCGCGGACACCTCGCCGAAGGTCTGGCGTACCAGCGGGACGTCGGGGCGGGCGGGGCGGAGGAACAGCGCCGCCGGGCCGGGGTTGCTGGCGTACGGGTCGACGCAGATCCGCTCGCCGTCGTACTCGAGGACGAAGCCCGCGCAGCCGGTCCAGGTGATCCGGCCGCCCACCGGTTCCGGGGCAAGCCAGCCCGGTTCAGGGAGCTGGCTGGTGAATACCTCGGGTGACGCCGGGGCGCCGTCCGAGCCGGTCAAAGCCAACATCGACATGCAGGTCAGACACATACCCGTCATCATGGCCGATGGTCGCGCCGACTCGCGGGAATCAGACATTGTCGGGGTGGCTGCACGAAAAGTGGCCTAGGTCACAAAATGCCGGAAATGAATGTGACGCAGTGTGATCTTTTGAGCCGTCGGCCGCCGATGACACGGCCCTGCGACACGCCGCTGTTTTACGCCGATGTAACACGTGTCTTGCTGGTATAACACCCAAATTCGGGCAGCCTTCCGGCCGCTATTTCACGCTCGGCCGAACCTCCGGGACGAGTGACCACATAGCGTCGCCGATTTCGCCGGGATTCCCTGTCCACATGGTGAAACCGCTGCTCAGGGCCGTACGATCATTCGAAGTGGATCTTGAGCCCTGCTAGCTTCGATTCACATGTCGGCAACAGACCCCTCCCATACCGGGGGCCTCGCCGGTACGCCGGAACCCCCGTCGTACCAGACTCCAGGCCCGCAAGACGGTGCCGAGCTGTGGCGGATGGCCCGAGACTCACAGACCCTCGATCTCAACTCTCCGTATATGTATCTGCTCGGCGCCTCGCACTTCGCCGAGACCTCCGTGATCGCCCGCGTCGGCGGCCACCCGGCCGGATTCGTCTTCGGCTACCTGCGGCCCGACGCCCCCGACACGCTTTTCGTCTGGCAGGTCGGAGTCGACCCGGAGCACCGTGGCAAGCGGATCGCCCACGGCATGCTCGCGGCACTCATGGACCGGCTGACCCCCCGCTATCTGGAAGCCAGCGTCACCCCGGACAACGCCGCCTCGGCGGCGCTCTTCACCGGTTTCGCCCGCGCCAACGGCGTACCCCTGGAAAACAGTGAGGTGCTCTTCGCGGCGAGTCAGTTCCCGGCCGGGACCAGCCACCAACCCGAGGTGCTGTACCGGATCGGCCCGTTCGACCGGGTGCCCGACACCCGGTGACCGACCACCACCCGAGACGATCAAGGGGAGCAGATGAACGTCTTCGAGACACTCGAATCGGAAGTACGCAGCTACTGCCGTGGCTGGCCCACCACCTTCACCACGGCCAAGGGCAGCCACATGTACGACGAGCAGGACCGCAAGTACCTCGACTTCTTCGCCGGCGCCGGCACCCTCAACTACGGCCACAACCATCCATTGTTGAAACAGGCGCTGATCGACTACATATCCGGTGACAACGTCACCCACGCGCTGGACATGCACACCGTCGCGAAACGGGACCTGCTGGAGACCTTCGAACGGCTGATCCTGCGGCCGCGAGGGCTCGACTACAAGGTGCAGTTCCCCGGTCCGACCGGCGCCAACGCGGTCGAGTCCGCGCTGAAGCTCGCCCGGAAGGTGACCGGTCGGGAGACCGTACTTTCGTTTACGAATGCTTTCCACGGCATGTCGCTGGGCGCGCTCGCGGTGACCGGCAACTCGATGAAGCGGCGCGGCGCCGGGGTGCCGTTACAGCACTCCATGCCGATCCCGTACGACGACTTCCTCGACGGTCAGACCCCGGACTTCGTCTGGCTCAACGCGCTGCTGGAAGACAGCGGCAGCGGGCTGGACACCCCGGCGGCGATCATCGTGGAGACCGTGCAGGGCGAAGGCGGCGTCAACGTCGCCCGGTACGAGTGGCTGCGCGGCCTCGCCGACGTCTGCCGCCGGCACGACATCCTGCTGATCGTGGACGACGTACAGATGGGGTGCGGGCGTACCGGGCCGTTCTTCAGCTTCGAGCCGGCCGGGATCGTGCCGGACATCGTCTGCATGTCGAAGTCCCTGTCCGGGTACGGCCTGCCGTTCGCGCTGACCATGTTCCGCTCCGACCTGGACGTGTGGGAGCCGGGCGAGCACAACGGCACATTCCGCGGCCACAACCCGGCGTTCGTCACCGCCACCGCCTCGCTGAACGAGTTCTGGAGCGACGACAAGCTCGCCGGGCAGGTCACGGCGAAGGGCGAGCGGCTGGCGGCCGCGCTCGACGACATGGTGGCCGAACACGCCGAGGCGGGCGCGTACAAGCGCGGTCGGGGCATGGTGTGGGGCCTCAGCTTCGACGATCCTGGACTGGCGGGAAAGGTGTGCGCCGCGGCGTTCGACCGGGGCCTGCTGCTGGAGACCTCCGGCCCGCTCGGCGAGGTGGCCAAGGTGCTGCCGCCGCTGACGGCCAGCCGGGAGGAACTGGACACCGGCATGCAGATCATGGCCGAGTCGGTACGAGCCGCCCGCGCCGCCTGAACCCCGCCCCGAGCGAACACCCTGAGGAGACTTCGATGATCGTACGTACCCTGACCGACATCGTCGGCACGGACCGCGACGTGGACGCCCCGACCTTCTCCAGCCGCCGGCTGGTGCTGGCCAAGGAGGGCGTGGGCTTCTCACTCCACGACACCATCCTGTACGCCGGATCCGAGACCGTGATGTGGTACGCCAACCACATCGAGGCCGTCTACTGCATCGAAGGCACCGGCGAGCTGATCGACCACGAGACCGGCGAGAAGTACGACGTCGCACCGGGCACCATGTACCTGCTCGACGGCCACGAGCACCACACCCTCAAGGCGATCACCCAACTGCGCATGGTGTGCGTGTTCAACCCGGCGCTCACCGGTCGCGAGGTGCACGACGAGGACGGCGTGTACCCGCTGATCACCGAGCCGCCGGAGGTTGCCGAGGGGGTGACGGTATGAGTGCCCAGGCCGTCGAGGTCGAACCGGGCGGAACCCCCGACCTCGTCGCGACCGAGACCCCGGACCGGTATCCGACCCGGCGGGTCGCCGAGGTGAAGCTGCTGCCCCGCGAGGAGCCGACCGTGTGGGGCCAGCCTTCCGACGGACCGTTCGACGCGGAGACCCTCGCCGGGTTCGACGCCGACGGGTTCCTCACGGTCGAGGACCTCATCGACGCCGCGGAGGTGGCGGCGTACGGCGCGGAGATGCGGCGGCTCGCGGTGGACCCGCGGTTCATGGCGGACTCCCGTACGGTGGTCGACCACGACACCCAGGAGGTGCGCTCGATCTTCGAGGTCCACAAGATCAGTGAGGTGTTCGGCACCCTCGCCAACGATCCGCGGCTGGTCGACCTGGCCCGGCAGATCCTCGGCTCCGAGGTGTACGTCCACCAGAGCCGGGTGACTTTCCGGCCCGGCTTTTCCAGCAACGACTTCTACTGGCACTCCGATTTCGAGACCTGGCACGCCGAGGACGGCATGCCCGGGATGCGCGCGGTCGGGATCTCCATCGCGCTCACCCCGGACCTGGTCTACAACGGCGGCCGGATGATCATGCCCGGGTCGCACAAGACGTTCGTACCGTGCATCACCGAGAGCGCGTCCGACCGGTACGAGTGGTCCCTGGCCGGCCAGGAGATCGGCATGCCGGACGCGGAGCACGTGAGCACCCTGGCCAACCGGCACGGGATCCGACTGTTCACCGGGCCCGCGGGATCGGCCACCGTGTTCGACTCCAACTGCATGCACGGGTCCAACGGCAACATCACGCCGTACCCCCGCTCGAATGTGTTCATCGTCTACAACAGCGTGCAGAACACCCTGGTGGAGCCGTACGCGGCCACCTCGCGCCGGCCCGACTTCATCGCCGCGCGGGACTTCACGCCGGTCACCTGCTGAGCAGCTGATCACCGGGTACGGGGGCGCGGCGGGACCGCGCCCCCGTACTCGTGTGCGGTCTCAAGATCGCGATTTGTGCACGGCTTCACAAGCGCATACTCTGATTCACCGCGGCTAGCACATGCCGCCATCCGGTCGGGGGTCGGGTCGGTAACTCTTCAGCAGTTATTCCTAATTTTCCGGGACGAGTCAGTAGTGAGCGATCGCAGTAGCGACACGGATACCACGGGTACGCCCCCGGTGCCGGATCTTCCCGAGGCGACCATCGCCCGGCTTCCGGAATATCTCCGTGCCCTGCACCACCTGGCCGAGGCCGGCCACGACACCGTCTCCAGCGAAGCGCTCGCCACCGCCGCCGGCGTCAACTCCGCCAAGCTGCGCAAGGACCTCTCCCACCTCGGGTCGTACGGCACCCGCGGCGTCGGGTACGACATCGAGCGGCTCACCGGGCAGATCGAGCTGGTGCTCGGGCTGACCGGCCGGCGGGCCGTCGCCCTGGTCGGCATCGGTAACCTCGGCCACGCCCTCGCCGGGTACGCCGGATTCGCCAGCCGCGGTTTCCACGTCGCCGCGTTGTTCGACGCCGACCCGACCCGGATCGGGGAACAGATCAACGGACTGGTGGTGCAGGACCTGTCCGCGGTCGCCCAGGTGGTCGCCGCCGAAGAGATCAGCATCGCCGTGATCACGACCCCGGCGCACGCCGCCCAGGCGGTCGCCGACGCGCTGGTCGACGCCGGGGTGACCAGCATCCTCAACTTCGCGCCGTGCGTACTGAGCGTCCCCGACGGGGTCGACGTACGGAAAGTGGATCTCGCCATCGAGCTGCAGATCCTGTCGTTCCACGAGAACCGGAAAGCCGCCGCGCTCAGTTCGGTGGTGACGTCCCTCCCGATTCAGGGTGACCGCCGTCGTAGCGGTCGCGGTGGTACCGATGGCATCCTCGACGAGGAGGCGGTCGGAAAATGAATGCGCTGGTGGTTGGCCTGTCGTACCGCACCGCGCCGGTCCCGCTGCTGGAGCGGATCGCGGTGCCCCCGGAGCAGGTTCCCGAGCTCACCGAACGGTTGCTGTCGAGCCCGTACGTCGGTGAGGCGGTGGTGCTCTCGACGTGCAACCGGATCGAGGTGTACGCCGGGGTCACCGCCTTCCACGGTGCGCTCAACGACATCGCCGACGAGCTGGCCGTACGGGCCGGGGTCGACCGGCAGACGCTCGCCGAATACCTGTACGTGCACTACGACTCGGATGCCGTACGGCATGCCTTCCGTACCGCCGCGGGGCTGGAGTCGATGGTGGTCGGCGAGGCGCAGGTGCTGGGCCAGCTGCGCGACGCGTACGGCATGGCCGTCGAGCAGGGCAGCCCGGGCCGGCTGCTGCACGAGTTGGTGCAGCACGCGCTGCGCGCCGGCAAGCGGGTACGTACCGAGACCGGGATCGACCGGGCGGGCCAGAACATGGTGACCGCCGCACTGCAGGTCGGCGCGGCACAGTTCGGGGCCGACCTGGCCGGCCGTTCCGCGCTGGTGATCGGTGCCGGCGCGATGGGCGCCCTGTCGCTGGCCAACCTGCAACGGGCCGAGGTCGGTGACCTCTACATCGCCAACCGCGGCATCAAGCGCGCCGAGCGACTGGCCAGGGCGTACGACGCCGTACCGGTCGGGCTCGACGACCTGCCGTCGGTGCTGAGCCGGGTGGACGTGGTGGTCAGCGCGACCGCGTCGCCGGGTCACGTACTGGAGCCGGCCGGGATTCCGGACCGCGGCGGCCGCCCGCTGCTGCTGCTCGACCTCGCGCTGCCCCGCGACATCGACCCGCTGGTCGCCGACCTGCCCGGGGTGACCCTGATCGACATCGCACTGCTCAGCCAGGCCGTCGACGAGGTGACCGCCGACGACCTGCGCGCGGCCGAGGCGATCGTCGCCGAGGAGCTGGCGAACCACCTGGCCGAGCTGCGCGGCGGCGAGGTGGCGCCCACGGTGGCAGCGCTGCGCGCCCGCGCCGACGAGCTGGTCGGTACGGAGCTGCGGCGGTTGCGTTCACGGCGGCCCGAGCTGGACGACGTACAGCGGGAAGAGGTGGCGCGGACCGTACACCGCGTGGTGCAGCGGCTGCTGCACCTGCCGAGCGTACGGGTCAGGGAGCTGGCCAACGAGCCCGGCGGCGCCAGGTACGCCGACGCGCTGCGGGAGCTGTTCGGCCTCGACCTGGACGCCGCCTCCACCGCCGAGACCCTCCGCGCGGACCCGCTGGAGGACGAAGCGTGACCGACACCTTCATCCGTCCCTTGCGGCTCGGGACGCGTGGCAGCGCGCTGGCAAGGGCACAGTCCACCGAGGTCGCCGAACAGATCGAGAAGACCTGCGATCGGGCCGTGGAGCTGGTCGAGATCGTCACCAACGGCGACCGCTCGTCGGCACCGGTGGCAACGCTCGGGGTCGGGGTGTTCGTCTCCGCGCTGCGGGACGCGCTGCTGGCCGGCGAGATCGACGTCGCGGTGCACTCGTACAAGGATCTGCCGACGGCGGCCGCGGACGGGTTGACCATCGCGGCGGTGCCCGAGCGGGCGGACCCGCGCGACGCGTTGATCGCCCGCGACGGGCTCTCGCTCGCTGAACTGCCGGCCGGCTCCAAGATCGGCACCGGATCGCCCCGCCGGATCGCGCAGCTGCTGGAACGCGGGTACGGCCTGGAGTGCGTACCGCTGAGAGGGAACGTCGACACCCGACTGCGGCGAGTCGCCGACGGCGAGCTGGATGCCGTGGTGCTGGCGGCGGCGGGTCTGGCGCGGCTGGGCCGGATCGGTGAGGCGACCGAGCTGCTCGACCCGATGCTGATGCTGCCCGCTCCGGCACAGGGCGCGCTCGCGGTCGAGTGCCGTACCGGCGACGCGGCGCTGCTCGAGCGGCTCGCCGACCTGGACCACGCGGCGACGCATGCCGCGGTACGCGCCGAGCGGGCCCTGCTCGCGGCGCTGGAAGCCGGCTGCAGTGCCCCCGTCGGAGCCCTGGCCGAAGTCACCGAAGACAACGAGATGTACCTGCGCGGTGCCGTCATCGCGGTGGACGGCTCGGACGCCGTACGCCTGTCCGGCACCGGTACGCCATCCGACGCCGAGGCGATCGGCAGGCGGCTCGCCGCCACGCTGCTTGACGAAGGCGCGGATTCACTCATGGGGAGTACGAGATGACCCGTCGTAAGACCGTTGGCCGGATCAGCTTCATCGGGGCTGGACCGGGCGATCCCACGCTGCTCACCCGCCGGGCGCTGGACGCGATCAGCGTCGCCGACCGGGTGGTGTACGACCGTGCGATCCCGGCCCCGCTGCTGTCCGCGATCCGCGACGTCGCCCCGCCCGAGACCGAGGTGGAGCCTGCCGAAGGCGCGCCCGGCGACGTGGCGAAGGTGCTGCTCTCGGCGGCCCGCTCCGGGTTGCACGCGATCCGCCTGGTGGCCGGCGACGTGTACGGGTACGACTCGGTGACCAAGGAGGTGCAGGCGGTCGCGCGTACCAACGTGGCCTTCGAGGTGGTGCCGGGCGTCAGCCACGCCGCCGCCGTGAGCGGCTACGCGGGGATGCCGCTCGGGGCGGTACGCATCGAGGTCACCGCCGAGGACCTGCACCACCTCGACTTCGACGCCCTCGCCGGCGCCGTGGCACAGGCCGGCGCCGCGATCACCGTCGACTCCGGCGGCCTCGGCTCGGTACGCGACGGCCTGCTCGCCGCCGGGGTCACGTCGACCACCCCGGTCGCGGTGACCGGCGACGGCACCGGCGACACCCAGTACACGATCACCTCCACCGTGGACAGCTTCGTCGAGGCAGCCCTCGGCTTCGCCGGCCGGGTCGTGGTCACGGTCGGCGACGCGGTCTCGTTGAAGCCGAAGCTGGGCTGGTGGGAGAACCGGCCGCTGTACGGCTGGAAGGTGCTGGTGCCGCGTACCAAGGAACAGGCCGGGGCGATGAGCAGCCGGCTGCGGGTGCACGGCGCTATCCCGACCGAGGTGCCGACGATCGCGGTGGAGCCGCCGCGCACCCCGGCCCAGATGGAGCGGGCGATCAAGGGCCTGGTCGACGGCCGGTACGCCTGGGTCGTCTTCACCTCCACCAACGCGGTACGCGCGGTCTGGGAGAAGTTCACCGAGCACGGCCTCGACGCCCGGCACTTCGGCGGCGTCAAGATCGCCTGCATCGGCGACGCGACGGCCGCGGCCGTCAAGGCGTTCGGCATCGTGCCGGAGCTGCTGCCGAGCGGCGAGCAGTCCAGCGAGGGTCTGCTGGCCGACTTCGCGCCGCACGACGAGGTGCTCGACCCGGTGAGCCGGGTGTTGCTGCCCCGCGCCGACATCGCCACCGAGACGCTCGCCGCCGGCCTCACCGAGAAGGGCTGGGAGGTCGACGACGTCACGGCTTACCGGACGGTGCGTGCCGCGCCGCCGCCGGCGGAGATCCGGGACTCGATCAAGAGCGGCGGGTTCGACGCGGTGCTGTTCACCTCGTCGTCCACCGTACGGAACCTGGTCGGGATCGCGGGCAAGCCGCACGCGCGTACGGTTGTCGCCTGCATCGGGCCGAAGACGGCGGAGACCGCTCGGGAGTTCGGGCTGCGGGTCGACGTACAGCCGGACCACGCGAATGTGCCAGAGTTGGTGGAGGCCGTCGCGGCGTACGCGGTCGAGCTGCGCGAGAAGCTCGCCGAGATGCCCCAGAAGCAGCGCCGCGGCTCCAAGGTCCAGGGACCCACAGCACTCCGATTCCGGTAGGAGTTCGAGATGACCTTCCCGACGGTACGGCCACGCCGGCTACGCCGTAGCCCCGCGCTGCGGCGGCTGGTCGAAGAGACCCGGATCCACCCGGCCGAGCTCGTGCTGCCGCTGTTCGTACGGGAAGGTCTTGGCGAACCCAAGCCGATCTCCTCGCTACCCGGCGTGGTGCAGCACACCCGGGAGTCGCTGCGCAAGGCGGCGGTCGAGGCCGTGGAGGCCGGCATCGGCGGGCTGATGCTGTTCGGCATCCCGGCCACCAAGGACGCGATCGGCTCGGGCGGCAGCGACCCGGACGGGATCCTCAACGTCGCGCTGCGGGACCTGTCGGCCGAGGTGGGCGACGCGACCGTACTGATGAGCGACCTGTGCCTGGACGAGTTCACCGACCACGGCCACTGCGGCGTACTCGCCGCTGACGGCACCGTCGACAACGACAAAACCCTCGACCGGTACGCCGAGATGGCCGTCGCCCAGGCAACGGCCGGTGCCCATCTGCTAGGCCCGAGCGGGATGATGGACGGCCAGGTCGGCGCGGCCCGTACCGCACTGGACGCGGCCGGGTTCACCGACACCGGGATCCTGGCGTACTCGGCCAAATACGCCTCCGCGTTCTACGGCCCGTTCCGGGAGGCGGTCGAGTCGTCGCTGCAGGGGGACCGGAAGACGTACCAGCAGGACTCGCCGAACGTCCGTGAGGCGCTGCGCGAGGTGTCGCTGGACCTCGCCGAAGGCGCCGACATCGTAATGGTGAAGCCGGCGTTGGCATACCTGGACGTGATCAGCGCGGTACGCGACGCGGTCGACGTACCGGTCGCCGCCTACCAGGTCTCCGGCGAGTACGCCATGCTCGAAGCTGCCGCCGCCAACGGCTGGGTGGACCGGGAGCGGGCGATCCTGGAGACGCTCACCGCGATCAAGCGGGCCGGCGCACAGGTCGTCCTGACGTACTGGGCGGTCGAGGTGGCCCGGCAACTCCGCCAGCGCTACTGACCGCCAAATACCGGGCAGGTCATCGGTGGGATCCTCCAAGTGGGGGCCATAACGGCTTGGCAAAGCGCCTAACCCCTCTGACATTCGCCGTCGACGACGGATATCGCATGTCAAAACAAGGACACGTCGGTTAAGGCTCGCGCTGGAGGTAGGACGCTAATCGGGTAACCCCTGCAAGCGAACATTTCTCCCGCAAGCGCTGTGGAGGAGAGCTTGCAGAGAGTCCCTCCCGAGGAGAAACCATGTCCCTCCCTCCGAAAGAGTCGGGCGATCGGGCTGCGTCGCAGGACCGCCCGGATGAGCCGACCTACACGGCACCAACCGAACCGAGCTCTGCAACGTCGTCGGCGGGTACACCGACCACCAGGCGGAGCAGGGCAACCGCCATCCTGGCCACCCTTACGGTGCTGCTGCTCCTTGCGTTGCTGGGCACGATTGCGCTGCTCGTGGTGAACAAGACCAATTCGGACGAGAAGATCGCCGACCAGAAGTCCCAGATCCAAGAATTGAAGCGCGATCTGAAGGCAAAAAGCGACGAGCTGACCAACACCAAGGACGATCTGGACAGCGCGGAGAGCAAGGCGGCGGCCGCGAAGAAAGATGCCGACAGCGCGGCGAAATGCATTAAGGACGTACAGGACTTCTTCAAAGCACTCAACGCCAACGACGAAACCGGCGGCGGTAGGGCGGTGCTAGCCATGGATAGAGACTGCGAAGGCGCGGACCTTGGTTAGCTCGACCGCGAGCCCTTCCATTGAGTTAGAGCACGGCGTCGGCGAGCCGGTCGACCTGGTCGAGTGAGGCGACGGTGGGGTCGAAGTAGAGCTCGGAGATGCCGGCGTCCTCGAAGGCCTTGACGGCGCCCCGGATCGCCTCTTCGGAGCGAAGCGCGCCGTCGGCGATCCGGTCCGCCCACTCCCCGAGATTGGCGTAGTAGTGCCGGAGGTACCCGCGGGAGTCCGGCTCGGTCTCCGTACCCAGGGAAAAGTAGGTGAGGGCAGCCAGCCGGGGCTCGCCCTCGCGGCCGGCCTGGCGCCACGCTTCGCGGACCTTCGCCACGAAGCCGCCGGCCATCTCCGGGCCCGCGCCGCCGGCGGTCCAGCCGGCGCCCCATTTCACGGCACGCTGGATCGCCTTGTCGCCGGTGCCGCCGAACATGATCGGCACCCGGTTGTCGTGGGTCGGCGCCGGGGTGATCGGGTTGTCGCCACCGGCCACCGGCTCGCCGCGCCAGGCGCGGTGCAGCAACTCCAACCCGGCGTCGAAGTCGGCGCCGCGCCGGTGGAAGTCCCGGCCGGTCACCTGGTAGTCGTCTTCCCTGCTACCCGGGGCGAGGCCGAGGGTGAACCGGCCACCCGAGATCTGGTCGATGCTCGCCGCCACCTTGGCGAGCACCGCGGCCGGGTAAACCGGCGCCAGCAAGATGTTGGTCATCAGCCCGATCCGGCTGGTCACGGCCGCCGCGGCGGCGAGCGTGGTCAGCGAGTCATGATTCGGGTACGCGATCCGGTCGATGGTGACCAGCCCGCTGAAGCCACGCTCCTCGGCCCGCTTGGCCCAGTCCACGAGGAGGGTGCCCGGCGTACCGGGCACCGGGTTCGGTAGTCCGATTCCAATGCGCATACGCCCGACACTAGTGTCCGAGTGGTGGACCCGCAGCGGATGCGTGAGCTGGTCGGCGCCGCCCGGGTGGCTCGACTGGCCACAGTCGACGCCGCGGGCCGGCCGCACCTGGTGCCGATCTGTTTCGTACTGCTCGGCGAGATCGTCTACAGCGCGGTGGACCACAAACCCAAACGCTCTGCCCGCTTGCGGCGGATCGCCAACCTCACCGCCACCGGGCACGCCAGCATCCTGATCGACGGGTACGACGAAGACTGGACCCGACTGTGGTGGGTGCGTCTCGACGGCACCGGCCGGGTGGTGTCCGATCCCGCGGAAGCCTCCCAGGCGACCGCTGCCCTGGTCGCGAAATACCAGCAGTACGCCGCACACCCGCCCGAGGGACCGGTGATCGCCGTGGCGGTGACGAGCTGGCGCGGCTGGCAGGCCGCCGGCTGAGCCGTTGAGCAGTCGGGCTAGCGGCTGAGCCGGCCGAGCAGCTCCGGGACCTCGATCTCGTACTCGTACCATTCGCGGTCGGCGGAGAAGCCGAGCACGGTGTTGACCCGGGCCATCTGCTCCATCTCGAGCGTCTGCCAGGTCTGTACGTCCACCGTCTGCGGTTCGTTGTCGCGCAGCGCCAGCAGCATCCGGGCCTTCATCGCCAGGCCCAGGCCGTACCCGCGGTGGGCGGGCACGACGAGCGTGTCGTACTGGTCGGCCCGCTCGGGGCGGTGCGTCGGCACCACCACTTCGGTGAGCCCGGCGACCTGCCCGGTCTGCTGGTGCAGCGCCACCGCCACGTGCGCCCGCATCCCCCGCCGCCGTACGGTGTCCAGGCTGGCGCGGAGCCGGTTCGCCTCGATCGAGACCCACTGGTCGGTGTCGCGATCGTCGTGCTCGGGACGTAGGTTCAGCTTGGCGCGGGCGTACGGCTCCAGCAGGTCTTCCGTCGGCCCGCCCGGGAAGTACGCGACGCGGTAGCCGTTGGCCAGCTGGCGCGCCAGGGACTCCGTACGGGCCCAGTCCACGGTGTCGAGCTCCAGCCGGTGCCGGATCTCCACCAGCGTCCGGTGGAACCCGTACGTCTCGTAGAACTTCACCGCGGTGTCGGCCATCACCTCGACCATCAAGGTGCGGCGGTGCTCGGCGTTCGCCCGCCATGCCGCGGCGGTCAGTAGCGCCCGACCGGCGCCGCTGCGCCGGGCTTCGGGCCGTACGAACAGATTCAGCACCGCCGTGTCGCCGGTGACCAGCAGGATGGTCGCGCTGCCGAGCACCTCGCCGTCGGACTCCGCGAACCAGACCACCCGCCGCTCGCCCGGCATGTTGATCGCCAGGTATTCGCGAAGGTGGTCGATCCGCCAGGTCGGTTCGTCGGGCAGGTCGCAGGCGAACGCTTCGTTGGCCACCGAGAGCCAGGCCTCGAGGTCCGCCAATGGCGCAGTCCCCGGCTCCCATTCACGCACCTGCACCTGTCCTGCTTACCCGACGCGGTGGTCCGAACGCGATAGGTGGCCAAGCACAAGTTTTTCAGAATGCCCGATTAGCGGGGTGAATACCCTAAAGCGAGGGTCGTGGTTAGGGATCCGCTACAGGGGCTAGCCGCCGTTACGCGAAGCGCGGCCGTACTGGTCCGCGGCGGCGAAAACGCTCTGCAGGTATGCCTGCAGATGGTTGTACGACAGGATCGCGGCGCTCCAGCCTTCACCGGTCGCCAGATCGCGGCCGTCCGAGCAGAGGTACCGGCCGGCGGCCAGCGCGGCGTCGTCGATGTCGTACGGGTCCGCCCGGCCGTCGCCGTCGCCGTCGGTGGACCACTTGCCCCAGGTCGACGGGATGAACTGCATCGCGCCGACCGCGTGGTCGTACGCCGGGTCGCCGTCCAGCTCCCCGTTGTCGGTGTCCTTGATCGTCTTGTTGTCGTGGTTGCCGTCCAGCGGCGCGCCGATCACCGGCGGGTTGGACCGGCCGTCGGTGAGCAGTTGGGCGCCGTGGCTGCGCCCGTGGTTGGACTCCACGTGGCCGATCCCCGCGAGCGTCGGCCAGCTCAGGTGACAACCCGGGTCGCTGCGGGCGAGGGCCAGCTCGGCGTACCCGTACGCCTGCAGGGCCACCTTCGGGATGCCGAGCTGGTCGAGACCGTCGGCCCACTCGGAGAGCGCGTCCTGGGGGCGTTTCAGCTGGGCGCCCGGCGACTTGCTGGGCTGGCCACTAGGGACGGTCGCGGGCGGGGCGTCGCCCTCGGGTGCCTCAGTCGGGTTCCCGGGCGCGGCGCTGCTCGGCGACGCCGCCGGCCGGGTGTCGGCGCCGGAAGGTACGACGTACAGGCCGGTGTAGATCGCCGCGCCCAGTACGGCCAGCAACGCCAGGCCGTGAAGCCCGAGTCTGGCACCGGGCCGCCGCATCGCTTCGCTGGTACGCCGCGCGGCCTGGCCGGTGCCACGGTACGCCGCAGCACCCGCGGCGGGCAGCCGGGTGAAGCCGCGGACCACAGTGCTGAAGGCATGCCGGACGAAGCGCATTCTGCCGAGTATTACTCATCGGGACGCCGTACCCAACATCGGATCTTGGCATCCTCCCCTGTCAGGTAGCCGACCGCCAGCAAGTTTCTCAAAGCCGGCTGAAGGATCGTCGCAAGTTGGCCGAATGCGTTGATCTTAGAGCCAATCGGCGGGGTGGCCCCGACCGTTTCTCTGATCCCCCCGAGGTCACGGTCAGGTCAAGATGGATCGACTCGTCAGCGGAGTCGGAGGTTTGCCCGTGACGCCCCCGCTGCATTTACCAAGCGGACAGGTCACCTTCCTGTTCACCGACATAGAAGCCTCGACCAGGCTCGCCCAACTGCTGGGCGACGGTTACCGCCCCTTGCTGCAACAGCACCGCTCGATCCTGCGCCACACCATCGGCGTGTACGAAGGCGCCGAACTGCTGACCGAGGGCGACTCCTTCTTCGTCGCATTCCCCGACGCGAGTGGCGCGCTGCGCGCCTGCGTCGACGCCCAGCGCGCGATCTCCGAACACCAGTGGCCCGGTACGGCGGCCCGGCCCCGGGTACGCATGGGCCTGCACACCGGCCACGCCGTCCCGTACGCCGGCGAGTACGCCAGCTACGAAGTGCACCGCGCGTCCCGAGTGGCCTCGGCCGCCCACGGCGGCCAGGTGCTCTGCTCCGCGGCGACCGCGGCGAACGCCGACCAGCTGCCCGACGCCGCATCGCTGCTGGACCTGGGGCTGCACCGGCTGCGGGGCTTCGACGACCGGGAGCGGCTCTACCAGTTGGTCGCGCCCGGACTGGAACGCGAGTTCCCGAGACCGCGCACCCTGGGACCCGCATCGCACAACCTTCCCGCGGCGTCCACCAGCTTCGTCGGCCGGGCCGCCGAGCGCGCCGAGCTGCGTGCCCTGATCAGCTCGCACCGGCTGATCACCGTGGCCGGACCGGGCGGCGGCGGCAAGACCCGGCTCGCGATCGAGGTGGCCGGCGACATGGCCAGCGCGTACCCGGACGGCGTCTGGTTCGCCGACCTCGCGCCGACCACCGACCCGGCGCTGGTCCCGGTCTCGGTGGCATCGGCGTTCGGCCTGCGCCCCGAGCCGGGCCGACCGGTCACCGACACCCTCGCCGAGTACGCCCGGCAGCGCCGCTGCCTGCTCCTGCTGGACACCTGCGAACACCACCGCAACCGGGTCGCCGCGATGGTCAGCCAACTCCTTGCCGGCTGCCCCCAGTTGAGCGTGATAGCGACCAGCCGCGAACCGCTGGGCCTGGCGGGCGAGGTGGTGTGGCGGATCCCGCCGCTGTCGGTGAACACCATCGGCGACCGCCGGCACAGTGACGCCGTGGCACTGCTGCTGGACCGCGCCACCGCCGCCCGCGGCGGCCACCCCGACACCTCCGCACCCGAGCTGGCGCAGCTGGACCGGATCGCCCGGCGGCTGGACGGCCTGCCGCTCGCACTCGAACTCGCCGCCGCACGGCTGCGCGTACTGTCCACTTCCGAGCTGGCCGGGCGGCTGGACGACGTACTCGGGGTGTTGGACGCCGAGGCCGAGGTCGACGACATGCCGCTCGTGTCTGGCGAGGCCGGCGACGTCGGCGCCACCAACGGCCGGCACAGCACGATCACCACGACGGTGGACTGGTCGTACCGGACGCTCGGGAGCAAGCCGGCGCGGTTGCTGCGGTGGCTCGCCGTGTTCTCCGGACGGGTCCAGCTGTCCGCCATCGAACGGCTCTTCGGCGAGCAGTGTCTCGGTCCGCTGGCGGTGCTGGTGGACAAGTCGCTGGTGCAGGCCGAAGGCGGGCCGGGACACACCACGTACCGGATGCTCGACACCATCCGGGCGTTCGCCGGGCGGAAGCTGGCCGAGGACGGCGAGGAGCCGGAAGCCCGCAACCGGCACGTGGAGTGGTGCCTGCAGGCGATCGAACGCGCCAGCACCGGGTCGGACGGCGTACCGGTGACCCTGTCGATGTACGCGTTGGACCCGCTCGCGGAGGAGGTACGGCGGGCACTGCACTGGTCGGCCAACGGCGGCTCCGTACGGTACGGCCTGCGCCTGGTCACCGCGCTCGACCAGTGGTGGCGGGAACGCGGCCTCGCCCGCGAAGGCCGGGTCTGGCTGTTCCGGCTGTACGAGCGGATGGCCGACACCGCGGTCGAGGTGTCGCCGGCCGACCTGGCGATCGCGTACCGGGTCCATGCCCTGCTGGCCGGCACCGACGGCGAACACGCCGAGCAGCTGCGCTTCAGCCAGCGCGCCGAACTCGCCGCACAACGGGCCGCCGACCCGGCACTGCTGGTGCGGATCCTCGCCGACCGGGGGGAGATCCTCGCCGGGATGGGTGCGCCGGCTCAGGCCGAGGCGGTGTGCCGCAGCACCATCCGGTACGCCCAACAGCACCACGCCGAGGCCCAGGCCATGCCCGCCGTGTGCTGTCTCGCCCAGCTGCTCTGGCAGCGCGGCGAGCTGGACGAGGCCCGGGAACTGCTGATCGACGGCGAGGCACTCGAGGCCGGCCAGCCCGCCTGGCGCGGCCGCCGCCAGATGTCGTTCCTGCTGGGACTGATCGCGCTGGCCGACGGCGATCTCGCGAACGCGCGTACCCACCTGGTCAAGGCGTTGCGCGCCCGGATGGTGTACGGCTTCCACTCCGGCGTCGTCGAAGGCCTGTACGCGATGGCCGCCTGGGCCGGCCTGCAGGACGAGCACGACCGGGCGGCCCTGCTGTTCGGCGCCGCCGACAACCACCGCAGCACGCTGCGGGTCTCCACCGGCGGGTACGCCAACCTCGCCTCCGCCGAACAAGCCCGCGCCGCCGAAGCACTGGGTCGCCGGTACCAGCAGCGGTACGATGCAGGCGCCCACCTAGGGCTGGCCGAGGCGGTGGAGATCGCCGTCTCAGCACCCATCAGACGCGCAGCCGTGCAACTCGCCGGCTGACCGCAGGCACCATCGCAATCACCCCGCCAAGACCCCGCGGGACCGGAGCCCGGTCTCGTCCGGGTCGTCGACCGTCCGTGGGGCGGGAAATGGTCCGACCCGGACGAGACCGTCAGGACGTCTGGCGGGGTGCGCTGGGTGGGCTCTCGTGGTGCAGCCGGTCGAGCGCCGTCGCGACGTACGTGTACGACCTGCCGGCCTCGACGGTCTTGTCTTCGTACTCGGTGGCGCCGTCGGCGCGGACCGTGCCCAGCAGCCAGGTCGCGTCGTCGGGGCCGCACCCGGGCACCGCACCCCCGTCGAACCGGTAGACCGCGTACGAGGTCGGTACGCTGCCCTCGGTGGGGCCGAGGATCAGCTTCACCTCGTTCTCCCAGCGCTCCAGGGTGGTGATCACCGGGGACGGCGGTGCCTGGCCGCCGCGTAGGGGCGACACCGGGTAGAGCGCCGGGCGGGAGTACTGCTCGGCGACGAGCTGGTCGACGGCGCCGAGCTTGTTCGATCGCAGCGACACCGCGCTGAAGTAGACGTCGCCGGCTACCTGCGGGTAGTCCCGGTTGAAGGTGACGTGCCGACTCAGCTCGGCCGGGTCCAGCCAGGCCCCCGACGAGCCGACCTTGTACGCGGCCTGGCCGACGTACAGCTGCACGCCGGTGCCGGCGACCACGTCGGACCACCAGGGGACGAGCTTGGCGTAGTCGGCCACGGTGAACCCGATGTTCCAGTAGACCTGCGGGTTGATGTAGTCGACCCAGCCCTGCTTCACCCAGGTACGGGTGTCCGCGTAGATCGCGTCGTACGACTGCAGCCCGTTGGTGTCCGAGCCGAGCGGATCGGTGGCCTTGTTGCGCCAGATCCCGAACGGGCTGATCCCGAACTTCACCCACGGCTTCGCCTGGTGGATCCGGTCGGACAACTCCGAGACCAGCAGGTTGACGTTGTCGCGGCGCCAGTCGCCGACAGTGGAGAAGCCGCCCCCGTAGCGCGCGTACGTGTCCGCGTCGGCGAAGTCCTGCCCGGCCGCCGGGTACGGGTAGAAGTAGTCGTCGAAGTGCACGCCGTCGATGTCGTAGTTCTCGACCGCGTCCATGATCGCGTCCTGGACGAAGGCCCGCACCTCGGGGATGCCGGGGTTGTAGTAGAGCCGGGCGCCGGCGGCGTCGATCGGGTACGGCACCACCCAGTCGCGGTGCTGGCGTACCGGGTGGTTCGGGGCGAGCTTGTCGATGTCGACGCCCGCCCCGCCGGGCGCCGGCATGCTGACCCGGTACGGGTTGAACCAGGCGTGGAACTCGAGGTCCCGCTTGTGGCTCTCGTGCACCAGGAACTTCAGCGGGTCGTACCCGGGGTCGCCGCCGCGGACCCCGCTCAGCCACTCCGACCACGGCTCGTACGGCGACGGCCAGAACGCGTCCGCGGTCGGTCTGACCTGGACGAACACCGAGTTCAGCCGATACTTCTGCGCCTCGTCCAGCAGCCGCAGGTACTCCGCCTTCTGCTGGACCACGGGCAGGCCGGTACGGCTCGGCCAGTCGATGTTGGCCACCGACGCGATCCACATCGCGCGCAGCTGCCGCTTCGGCCTCGCCGGATCGGTCGGGCAGTCGGCGGACGTACCGACCACGGCGGCGAACCCGGGCCGGGTCGGCAGGATCAGCCCGGCGAGCGCGCCCGCTCCGGCGATTCCGAACAGTTGACGACGGGTGGGCCCGGCCATGGCAAGCCTCCGAGGGGGTGGCGGAAACTTTCGACTCTCGGCTCAGCCTAGGCAATTTCTCGCCGATCGGTAGCCCTCGATGCCCCGGAAATTCGCCTGACCCGGCTGGCCCGCGGACTAGCTCGCAAGCTGATCAGGACCGCGTTCAGCCTGGTGATGCCGCGCTGGGGCGGCTGGACCAGCGACATGGAGCTCAGCCACGCCGTCGTCACCGGCTGCTACCCGGAGTGGGACGCACCGCTGCGGCAGGCGATTGAGCAGGCCCGTGCCCCGCGCGGCTCCGAGGTCCCCTCACTGCTCGCGTTCGGCGAGAAGATCTCCCGGGAGTACGCCGTCCAGGTCGACGTGAAACCCCCGGTTATCCAGCACCCACCAGGCGCGGGGCCGGCACCAGATTGAGCCGCCCGACCGCCTCGCCGACGTCCTTCGCCCACAGCCACAGCCGGTACTCCGGGTCGATCCCGAAGTAGTCCTCCGGTCCGTGCAACGCCCGGGTGCGCATGTCGACGCAGTACCGCTCCCGCCACGAGAACTCCTCGCCCGGATCCAGCGGCACCTGGTTGACCTTCTTCCGGGTGATCTGGAACAACCGCTCCACCATCCGGTACTCGTACGCCAGCAGCGTGTGTACGTCGGCCCAGATCCCGAGCCCGGCCGACCGCGCGTTGGCGGCAGCTTCGATCAGCAACGGCAGATCCGAGGCACCCGGGACCGACGGGTAGATCACGAACGGGGCCGCCCAGCCGTTGGCCACCAGGTCCAGGTTGAACGTGGGCCGCTGGTCGCGCGGGATCGCCCGCAACTCCGCAGGCGTGTACTCCGGCGCCACGTACGCCAGCAGCCGGTTGTGGCTGTCGAACGGGCTGTCCGCCATCCGTACGAAGATCTTGCGTTTCCTGCCGTCCGGTCTGGTCAGCCGCTGGTCGATGTTCTGCTTGCCGAACGCGGAAGCGGCCAGCCCCTGGTGATAGTGCAGGCTGCCCGCGCCGCCGCTCTCCAGCTTCGGCAGCAGGAACTCCGCCAGCGGCGCCTCGATCGGCGCCTTGCCTTCGTGGATCCACACCGCGAGCTGCTTGAACTCCTGGTCGATGGCCGCGGCCCGTTCCTCGCTCCGCGCCGTCACTTCCGGGGTGTCGACCGACAGCATCCGAATCGGCATCCGTACGTTCGGGGTGTCGCCGTCGGTCACGTCCACCAGCGCCCTGGCTCCCAGGGCTGGCAGGTTGGCGCCGGCCGGCGACCAGAAGATCTGCACAGCTTCGATCACGATCGCCTCCGAGGGGTGAGAGCTCGCAGCCCAGTGCAACACCGCCAAGCGGACATGCACCCTCGTTACGTCTGGTAATCGACAGATCACAACGCTGCCCGGCTCGCTCGCGCCCGTTTTGTCGTACGGGACCGGCAGAATCCTCGCGCTAGAGTCCGGTACGGGAGACCATGAGGTGGTGGATCCGATGAGCGCACAGCCAGTCGAAGCGGCACACCTGCCCAAGTGGCTGCGCAATGCCCCGGCCCACGGGTGGACCGTCGAAGACGTCCTCAACCTGCCTGAAGACGCGCCCCGCGTCGAGTTGGTGGACGGAGAGATACGAGTGGTCCCCTCGCCGACGATTGGTCACCAGAGAGTCAGTGGCCTCATCTGGAACTGGCTGCGACTGAACGCACCATCCGAATACGACGTGATATTCGCGGTGGGTGTCGCGATCAACTTCCGCAATACCCGCGAACCCGACGTGCTGCTGCTACAGCGAGACCAGGTCGAAGACACCCGCCATTTCATGCCTTCAGACGCGGTCGTTCTCGCGGTGGAGGTGGTGTCCGACGGTAGCAAGCGGGTCGACCGGATCAAGAAGCCCCGGGAGTACGCCGCCGCCGGCATACCGCACTACTGGCGGGTCGAGCTGAAACCGACGATCACCATCCACGCGTACGAGCTGCGGGGCGAGAGCTACACCCAGGTCGCGGAGGCGTCGGACGAGCTCGTGTTGGAGAGGCCGTTCGAGATCAGGCTGCCGATCGCCGACATCACTCCGTGACGACAGGCACCCGACGGACCGCCCGATAGCCAGGCCTCGACCACGGGCTGCAACAATGACCACGCTGTGACCGAGAATCCTCCCCTCGGCGGCGGCGCCGACGCAGGCGCCACCTCCGCCCAGCTCTTCTCCCGCGCCCAGGTCGTCACTCCGGGCGGGGTGAACTCCCCTGTACGCGCGTTCCGCTCCGTCGGCGGCACCCCGAGGCTCATGGCCCGCGGCGAAGGCCCGTACGTGTACGACGTCGACGGCGACCGGTACGTCGACCTGGTCTGCTCCTGGGGTCCGCTGCTGCACGGCCACGCCCACCCGGCGGTGGTGGCTGCCGTGACCGAGGCGGCCGCGAAGGGCACCAGCTTCGGCGCTCCGACCCCGGGCGAGGTCGAGTTGGCCGAGATGCTCGTGGCCAGGACGCCCGCCGAGCAGATCCGGCTGGTCAACTCCGGCACCGAGGCCACGATGAGCGCGATCCGGCTGGCCCGGGGTGCGACCGGCCGCGACAAGGTGATCAAGTTCGCGGGCTGCTACCACGGGCACGTCGACTCGCTGCTGGTCGCCGCCGGCTCCGGCGCGGCGACGCTCGGCCACCCCGACTCGGCCGGCGTCACCAGGGCCGCGGCGGCCGAGACGATCGTCGTCTCGTACCACGATCTCGCGGGGGTCGAGGAGGCGTTCGCGGAGCATCCGGGCGAGATCGCCGCGATCATCACCGAGGCGGCGGCCGGCAACATGGGCGTGATCGCGCCTCGGGACGGCTTCAACCAGCGGCTCGCCGCGATCGCCCACGAGCACGGTGCGCTGCTGATCCTCGACGAGGTGATGACCGGCTTCCGGGTCGGCCCGTCCGGCTGGGCCGGGCTCGATCCGGTGGACGCCGACCTCTACACGTACGGGAAGGTGATGGGTGGGGGGCTGCCGGCGGCGGCGTTCGGCGGTCGCCGGGAGATCATGCAGCGGCTCGCCCCGCTCGGCCCCGTCTATCAAGCCGGCACCCTCTCCGGTAACCCGCTGGCGACCGCCGCGGGACTCGCCACGCTGCGACTGTGCACCGGCGAGGCGTACCAGAGACTCGACGAAACGGCGCGCACGGTGGCAGCGGCGGCGACGGACGCGCTGACCAGGGCCGGGGTGCCGCACCGGCTGTCCACCGCGGGGAACATGTTCAGCGTCTTCTTCACCGCCGAGGACGTGCCCGACTTCGCCGCCGCCCAGAAGCAGGACACCGAGGCGTACGCGGCGTTCTTCCACGAGATGCTGGCCCAGGGCGTCTACCTGCCGCCGAGCGCGTACGAGGCCTGGTTCCTGTCCACCGTGCACGACGACGCGGCCGTCGAGCAGATCGCCACGGCGCTGCCGAAGGCGGCCGCAGCGGCGGCGAGGAGGACGGCGTGACCGTCGTACACATGCTGCGGCACGGCGAGGTCGAGAACCCGAACCGGATCCTGTACGGCCGGCTGCCCGGGTTCCACCTCTCCGAGCTCGGCGTCGCGATGGCGAAGGCGGCCGCCGCGGCGGTCGCCGAACGGGACATCGTGCACATCGTGGCGAGTCCGCTGGAACGCGCGCAGGAGACCGCCGCCCCGGTGGCGGAGCAGTTCGGGCTGCCGGTCCACACCGACGACGAGCTGATCGAGTCCGCCAACTGGTTCGAGGGCAAGCGGGTCGGCGTCGGCGACGGCGCACTGCGCGACCCGCGCAACTGGTGGGTGCTGCGCAACCCGATGCTGCCGTCGTGGGGCGAGCCGTACGCGGCGATCGCGACCCGGATGTTCCGGGCGCTGCAGTGGGCGCGACAGGCCGCCGAGGCGGGCGGCGGCGAGGCGTTCTGCGTCTCGCACCAACTCCCCATCTGGACCCTCCGCCGGTACGTCGAGCGCAAGCGGCTCTGGCACGACCCCCGCCGGCGGCAGTGCGGCCTGGCCAGCCTCACCTCGTTCCATTTCGACGGGCCGACGGTCACCGGCATCGCCTACTCCGAGCCGGCGGCGACCCTGGTGGCGAAGTCCGCGACCGCCCGGAAGGCTAAAGGTGCGTAGCGCCGTTGCGGTGCTGCTCGGCGTACTCCTGCTGTCGGGGTGTACGGCGAGTCGCGACGCGGTCGACACCGGCCCCGCCCAGAACCGGTACGTCGCGGGCAACGGCGACTCCGAGACCTTCAAGCCCGGTGACCGGGTCGCCGCGCCGAAGGTCACCGGCACCCTGCTCGACGGCACGTCCTTCGATCTGCACAAGCTGCAGGGCAAGGTGGTCGTGATCAACTACTGGGCCTCGTGGTGCGCGCCCTGCCGCCTCGAAGCCCCGGAACTGGCCAAGGTCCGCGCCGCCACCCGGTCCGACGGGGTGGAGTTCGTCGGGGTCAACATCCACGACGAGAAGGACAAGGCGCTGGCGTTCGAGGACAGCTTCGGGGTCGACTATCCGAGCCTGTTCGACCCGCCGGGCCGGATCGCACTGAAGTTCCGCGCGGTGCCGCCGAACACCATCCCGGCCACCATCGTGATCGACCGCGACGGCCGGATCGCCGCGGTGTTCCGCAAGGGTGTGCTGCGGGAGGAGTTGCAGCCCGTGGTGCGGAAGATCGCGGCGGAGTCCTGATGTTCGCCGGTGTCGCCGAGTCCGGCCCGCTGCTCGCCGCGATCGGGGTGAGCGCGCTCGCCGGGTTGGTCAGCTTCCTCTCGCCGTGCATCCTGCCACTGGTGCCGGCGTACCTGTCGTACGTGACCGGGCTGGGCGGCGCGGACCTGGACGCGGCAGCAGGCTCCAGCGCAGAGACCGCGGCGGCAGCCGGGAGCGGTGTGCTCACGCGGCGGCGGGTGCGAGGCCGGGTGGCGGCGGGGGTGGGGCTGTTCGTCGCGGGCTTCACCACCGTGTTCGTGATCCTCAGCGTCACGGTCAGCACGCTGGGCCGGGCCCTGTTGCTGCGGCAACGCGCGATCGAGATCGGCGCCGGACTGCTGATCATCCTGCTCGGCATCGCCTTCCTGGGCGCGATCCCGGGACTGCAGAACGAGTGGCGGTGGCGCCGGCTGCCGGCCGCCGGGCTGGCCGGGGCACCCGTACTGGGCGCGGTGTTCGCCCTGTCCTGGACTCCCTGTCTGTCACCCACGCTCGCCGCCGTGCTGGGGCTGGCCGCCGTTTCGGGTTCGGCGGTACGCGGCGCCGTGCTGGCCACCGCGTACGGGCTCGGGCTGGGGGTGCCGTTCGTGCTGTTCGGGCTGGGATTCCGGCGCCTGCTCGGGGTGTTCGCCGTGATCCGGCGGCACAGCGTCTGGGTGACCCGGATCGGCGGCGCGATGCTGATCCTGCTCGGCCTGGCGCTGGTCAGCGGGGCATGGCTGGACTTCATCAACTGGCTGCGCGCCACCGTCGGACCCGGGGAGGTGGGCATCTGATGGTTGCCACCGACGCGACCAGGCTCTCCACCGCTCCCGAGCCGCCGTCCCGGCGCGGCACCGGCCGCGGCACGGTGCCGACGCTGCGGCGCTGGTGGCGCCAGTTGACGAGCATGCGTACCGCCCTGGTGTTGTTGTTCCTGCTGGCGGTGGCGGCGGTGCCGGGATCGGTCTTCCCGCAGCGCAACCTGAACCTCGGCCGGGTCACCGACTACTTCGCCGAGCACCCCCAGGCCGCGCCGGTGATGGACCGGTTCTGGCTGTTCAACGTGTACGCCTCACCCTGGTTCGGCGCGATCTACCTGCTGCTGTTCGTCTCCCTGGTGGGCTGCCTGGTGCCGCGGATGCGGCTGCACCTGCGGGCCATGCTGCGGCAGCCCCCGGACGCGCCGAAGCACCTGGGCCGGCTCCCGCACCACGCGGCGCCGGGCTCCCTGGACAAGAGCTCCGCCGAGGCCGCCGATCAGATCGCGGCCGGGCTGCGCCGGCGCCGGTGGCGGGTCGCCGTCCGCGACCACGACAGCGGTGTGACCGTGAGCGCGGAGAAGGGCTTCCTGCGGGAGACCGGCAACCTGCTGTTCCACTTCTCGCTGCTGGCGATCCTGATCGGGGTCGCCTGGGGATCCGCGTACGGGTGGTACGGCAACCGGCTGCTCGTACAGGGCGAGGACCAGGCGTTCTGCAGCACCCTGCAGCAGTACGACGACTACGGCCTGGGCTCGCGGGCGAGCGCGGCCGACCTGCCGCCGCTGTGCATGGAGCTGCGCGACTTCGAAGGCCGCTACCTGCCCAGCGGCCAGCCGGAGTCGTACACCGCGAAGACCCGCTACACGCTCGGCGACTCGCCGCCGAAGGACTACACGTTGCGGGTGAACGAGCCGCTGCGGCTCTCCGACGGCAACGTCTACCTGGTCGGCAACGGGTACGCGATGGTGATCCGCTACACCGACCGGTACGGCCGCTCGCAGACCACCGTGGCGCCGTTCCTCCCCGTCGACGGCCGACTGACCAGCGAAGGTGTGGCGGTCTTCCCCGACGCCAACGTCAACCCGAAGACCGGCAGGCGCGACCCCGACCGTCAGGTCGGCTTCGAGGGCCTCTACATGCCGACCATGCCGAGCGACAAGCAGGGCGCGATGGCCGGCCACTCGGCGTTCCCGACCGAGAAGAACCCGGGGCTGGTGCTCTTCGCGTACCGGGGCGACCTGGGGCTCGACGCCGGGATCCCGCGCTCGGTCTACTCACTGGACCCGGATCAGCTCAAGTCCGGCCGGCTGAAGAAGATCCGCGAGACGCCGCAGGTGATGCACCCCGGCGACACCTGGAAACTCGACGACGGTACGAAGGTCGAGTTCGTCGGCACCCGCAAGTGGGTCACCCTGCAGATGCGGTACGACCCCGGCGCGCCGGTGGTGCTGGGCGCGGCCGTACTGCTGCTGGTGGGCCTGCTCGGGTCGCTGACCGTACGGCGGCGGCGGGTCTGGTTCCGCCTGTCCCCCGACCCGGGGGCCGGGAGCGCCGGGGCGCAGCGCACAATCGTGGAGGCGGGGGGCCTGGCACGCACCGAGTACGCGGGATTCACAGCCGAGTTCGACCGGCTCGTCTCGTCGGCTACCCAGTCGTCAAAGCCCGAGGAGGCTGACTGACATGCAGTGGGCGCAGCTGTCCGATCAACTGCTCACCGCCACGGTGCTGCTCTACGCCCTGGCGATGCTCGGGTACGCCGTCGAGTACGCCTTCGGCGCCCGTGGCGCGGTGAGCCGCTCGGTGGCTCGTACCCTCGTCTCGGTCGGAGCGGGCGGGGGCGCGGACCGGGACGACACAACGGAGCCCGAGCGGGCAGACACCGAGTCAGCCAACGCGGAGCCGGCCCGGCCGGGACTGACACCGGAGCAGGCGGCGCTCGCGGGCAAGGCGGCATTGGCGCTGACCGCGCTCGGGGCGCTGACCCAGGCCGGCTGCCTCCTCGCCCGTGGCCTGGCCGCCCACCGGGTGCCCTGGGGCAACATGTACGAGTTCGTGATCGCGATCTGCCTGGTCGGGGTCCTCGCGTGGCTCGTGGTCGCGTTCACCAGGCCGGTACGCCACCTCGGCGTGTTCGTGACGGTCACCGTGGTGCTGCTGCTCGGCGTCGCCGCGATCCGGCTCTACACCGATGCCGGGCCGCTGGTGCCTGCGCTCAACTCGTACTGGCTGAAGATCCATGTGACCGCCGCGATCGTGGCGACGGGGATCCTGTTGACGGGGTTCGTGTCGGCCGCGATGTTCCTGATCCGGGACCGGTACGACCGGATCACCGCCGAGCCGGGCAGCCGCCCCGACGGGCTGCCGTACGGCCGGCTGCGGTTCCCGGTGACGTTGGGCGACCGGTTGCCGGACGCGGAGACGCTGGAGCGGCTCACGTTCCGGCTGCACGCGCTGGCGTTCCCGATCTGGACGTTCGCGATCATGGCGGGTGCGATCTGGGCCGAGGAGGCGTGGACCCGCTACTGGGGCTGGGACCCGAAGGAGACCTGGGCCTTCATCAGCTGGGTGGTGTACGCCGCCTACCTGCACGCCAGGGCCACGGCCGGCTGGCGGCGCAGCACCGCCGCGTGGATCGCGGTCGCCGGCTGGGCCACCATGCTGGTCAACCTGTTCGTGGTCAACCTCGTCATCTCCGGCCTCCACAGCTACTCCGGCGCCTGACCTCGGCGCCCCGCGCCCGGCCGGTCCAGCCGAGAGACCGGTCTAGCCGAGTTGCACGGTCACCGCCAGCGGGAAGTGGTCGGAGGCGGTGACCCGGGGCATCGCGAAGTGCGAGAACGACAGGTCCGGGGTGCCGAAGATCCAGTCCACGCGATGCGCGGGACGGTCGGTCGGCGACGTCAGCAGTCCGCTGTGGCCGGTGGTGTCCTGGGCGCTGACCAGCCCGGCGTCGTGGAACCGCGCCACCTCGTTCGAGCCGGGCCCCGAGTTGAGGTCGCCGGCGATGACCGCGGGAGCCTTCGAGTGCCACGCGCCGAGCAGCACCTTCAGCTCGGCGAGCCGCGTAGGGGTCTCCCGGTCATGGTGCGCCAGGTGCAGGTCGAACAGGTCCAGCGTGCGCCCGGATTCCAGCTCGACCGTGGCCCGGGCGTACGAGCGGCGCATCGTACTGGTGCCCTGGGGGAGGGCGCCGGTGGCGACCCTCGTGATGCGTACCCGGGACAGGATCAGGTTGCCGAACTGCTCGTCCGCGGCCGGTGCGTAGACGTACGGCATGGCGAGCCGGCGGGACAGCCACTCGGCGCCGTCGAGCGTCCCGCCGATCGGCCAGCCGCGGCTCACCTCCTGCAGCATGATCACGTCCGGCCGCTGCTTCTCGAGGGTGGCGGCGATCGTCTCGGGGTCGATCACGCCGTCGGCGTTGCGGGCGTAGTGGATGTTCCAGCTCACCAGCCGCAGCGAGTCGGCCTTCCCCTTCGCGGGCGCGGCGGGCGCGGGCGTGGTCGCCAGCATCACCACCGGAGCCAGCAGCAGTACGGCAGGCAGCACCGCCAGCCGCGCCAGCTTGCCGCGCCGGGCCGCCCGGTCGCCGTCCCGGGTGCCGTGAGCGTGCCGCGGCGGCGTCGGCGGGGCGAACGGACGTTCCCCCAGCGCCAGCGCCGCGAGCAGCACCGCCGCCGCGATCGGCAGCGCCTGGTTCGGGAACGGCAGCGGCACCTCGTAGTGGATCTGGTAGAGCAGCACCACCAGGACGAAGGACATCCCGGCTGTCAGCCCGGCGACCCCGAACCCGGCGGCGCTGCGCCGGCGTACCCGGTGACGCAGCGAGACCGACCGCAGCTCCTCGTCGTCGTCCACGGCGGTGGCCCGGTCGAGCTTCTCGGCGGCCGCCAGTTCGGCAGGGTCGAGCTCCTCCTCGAGCTGGCCGTCGGGCCCGCCTTCGCCTGACCGGGCCGCACGGTGCCCGGACCGGGCCTTGTCCGCGCCTGGGCGCGCCGCGGTGGCGAGCAGCCGCGCCAACGCGAGTGCCGCCCCGACCTGGGCGACGAGTACGCCGATCGCCGCGAACACTCCGGTCACCAGGATCGCAACGGTCACCCCGCCGACGAGCAACGCAGCGGCGCCGTACCCGCGGGAGTCCGGCCACCGGCCCGAGCCGCCGGGCAGCGCCGTACGGCTGAGGGCTTCGACGGCGAGGAGCGCCCCGACGAGCAGCAGCGCGGCGGCGTACACCAGGCCCAGTCCGGACGCCGAGGCGACGAAACCGGGACTTCCGATGATCAACAGTGACAGGGCCAGGTAGCCGCCGAGCAGGCCGACCCGGCCGACCGGATGCGGGTCGGGGTGCAGCAACGGCCGGGCCGAGACCATCGTCAACAGCAGCGCCGCGCACTCCACCAGCACGATCAGCCAGGCCACGATGCCGGGCCGCCACACCGGGTCCCAGGTCAGCAGCACGGTACGCAGCGCCACGTCGACGGCACCGCCCAGCACCAGGCCGGTCACCGCCGGCACCGCACCGTCCCGCGCGTACGCCGCCTGCCGCAGCACCAGCACCAACGCGGCGAGCGCGACCACCACGGTCGCCGTACCGACCAGGAAGCCCGGCGTCGCCTGCGCCACCAGCCGCAACACCACCAGCGCCACCACGGACAGCGCCGCTGCCCGGCGGGCACCGACCCCGGCGACCAGCGTGCCGAGCAGCACCGGCAGCGCGAACACGACCAACGACGTGATCGCGGCTGTCCACACCCCGCCCTCGGCCACCACCCGGTCCAGCAGCGGGCCGCTCATCCGCAGCGCTTCGGCGGTGACCAGCCCGAGCACGGCGACCAACGCCATCGGCGTACGCGACTCGGGCGCCCGGCCGCGCGGGGCGGCCGACCGGACGGCGGTGGTTGCTGTCATGGCTCGGGACACTATCCGCTGCGGCATGTCGACAACATCGTCCGGCGCCCGCGCCGTGTCACAGAACGGCCCGAATCGCGGCATCCAGCGCCTGCCCCACCTCACCAACCTTCAGGTGTACGCCGTCCGAGACCGTGAGCCGTCCCCCGGTGATCACGTGCGACACGTCCCCGGCACTGCCCGCGAACACGACGGCGGCCACCGGCTCGGCGCCCCCGGCGAGCCGCACCGAGTCGAGCCGTACCGCCACGAAATCGGCGACGGCGTCCACCGCGATCCGCCCCGCGACCGCGCCGAGGCCGGCCGCGTGCGCTCCGCCCGAGGTGGCGGCGTGCAGCAGGGAAGCCGCCGTGTGGTGACCCCGCCGCTCGGTGGCGAGCCGCTCGTTCAGCTCGACCGCCCGGGCCTCCTCGAACAGGTCGATCACCGCGTGGCTGTCGCTGCCCAGCGACAGGTCCGCACCGGCCCGCACCAGCGCCGCGGCCGGTCCCACGCCGTCGGCGAGGTCCCGCTCCGTCGTCGGGCAGAAACACACCCCGGTACGCGTGCCGCCCAGCAGCCTGACGTCGTCGTCCGTGAGATGCGTGGCGTGTACGGCGGTCACCGTGGAGCCGATCGCCCCGGTCTCGTCGCACAACTGCGCGGGCGTACGGCCGTGCACGGCCAGGCACGCCTCGTTCTCTTTGCGCTGCTCAGAGAGGTGGATGTGCAGCGGGGCCCGGCCGGAAGGCGCCACCGGGCCGGCTCGGGCTGCCGCGGCCGGACCGGATGAGTCCGGCGTGGGCGCCGGGCGCTGCGCGGCCCACTCGGCGACGACGCGCATCGCGGCGGGTGGGCAGCCGCGTACCGAGTGGATGGCGGCGCCACTTGCCGGTCCTGCGCCCGCGCGGGCCGTCCACGCCGAGACATCGCCGTCGGTGAACCGCAGCTGCGGGCCGGCCAGCGGCGTACCGTCCACATCGGACTGCAGATAGCAGGTGTCGAGCAGGACGAGCCGGATCCCCGCGTCGGCGGCGGCGGCCTGCAGCGCGTGGCCCATGGCATTCGGGTCGTCGTAGCCGCGTCCGCCGGGGGCATGGTGCAGGTAGTGGAACTCGACCACGGTGGTGATCCCGGCGAGCACCATCTCGGCGTACGTGGCGGCGGCGAGTGCCCGGTACCGGTCGGGATCGAGGTTCGCCGCGACGGCGTACATCTGCTCCCGCCAGGACCAGAAGTCGCCCCTCCCCGCGTGGGTACGCCCCCGCAGCGCCCGGTGGAACGCGTGCGAATGCGCGTTGACCAGCCCCGGGATCACCAGCCCCGGCAACCGGGTGGCGTCCGGCGGTGGCGTCGCGCCGGCGGTGACCTCCGTGATCCGGTCACCCTCGGTCGTCACCAGTACGTCCTCGACCAGCCCCGCGTCGTACCCCAGCCAGGCCCGCTCGGCGTACCAGGCCGTCATCTCGCCAGGTCCTCGAGCACCGTGGCCAGCGCGTCGGCTCCGGCGAGACAGTCGGCCGGCTCCGCGTACTCCTCGGGCGAATGCGAGATCCCCGTCGGGTTCCGTACGAACACCATCGCCGTCGGCACGTGAGCCGCCAGCACTCCCGCGTCGTGCCCGGCCCCGGTGCCGAGCCGGGGCACCGGCCGTCCCGGTGAGCCCAGCAGCGCCGCGAGCCGGTCCCCGAGCGCCCGGTCGAACACCACCTCCCCGCTGTACGACTCCCGGCTCACGGTCAGCCGGGTGCCGTCCCGGTTCGCCCGTTGCACGCTGGCCTGCTCGATCTCGGCCACCACGCCGGCGAGCGCCTCCTCCGACGGCGCCCGGGCGTCGAGCCAGGCGCGTACCCGCGACGGGATCGCGTTGGTGCCGTTCGGCTCGCAGAGCACCCGGCCCACCGTGGCGAGGGCACCGGCCAGCCGGGCCTTCTTGCGGGCGGCGAGGACGGTGTTGGCGTACGTCAGCATCGGGTCGTGCCGGTCCTCCAGCCGGGTCGTACCGGCGTGGTTGGCGGTGCCGGTGAACTCCAGGCGCCACCGTCCGTGGGGCCAGATCGCGGTGCCGACCGCGACGGGTGCGTCCAGGTCCGCCTGGGCGCGGCCCTGTTCGACGTGCAGCTCGACGTAGACGCCGATCCGGCGCAGCGCCGCCTCGTCGCGGCCGAGCCGGGTCGGGTCGAGACCCGCATCGGACATCGCGGTCTCCAGGCTCACCCCGTACTCGTCGGTGAGCCGCCGGGCGGCCTCGCCCGAGACGGCGCCGGACAGCAGCCGGGAGCCGAGACAGGCCAGCCCGAACCGGCCGCCCTCCTCCTCCGCGAACGCCACCACCGCGATCGGCCTCGCCGGCTGGAAACCCCGCGCCCGCAGCGCGTCGACCGCGGCGAACCCGCTGATCACCCCGAGCGGCCCGTCGTACGCCCCGCCGTCCGGTACGGAGTCCAGGTGACTGCCGGTCACCACGGCACCGTCGGCGGGCGTACCCCACCAGGCCCAGAGGTTGCCGTTGCGATCGGTCTCCACGGCCATCCGCCGGGACCCGGCCGCCGCCACGAACCAGGCCCGGCACTCCAGCTCAGCCGGCGTGTACGCGTACCGCCGATAACCCTGGGTGGGGCCGTGACGCCCGATCGGCGCGAGCTCCGCCCACAGTTCTTCGAAACTCACTCGCTGACAGTAGCCGGCCGCCCGGCCAGCACCTCGCGGGCGAGCAGTGTCCCGGCGGCGGCGCCCACCGGCATCACCACGATCGCCAGCAGCGGCACCAGGCACAGCAGGTACGCCGGGATCCCGAACCCGAGCGTCAGCGCCTTACGCGTCCGCAACGCCCGCTGCCGGTCCCCCAGCCGCAGCCCGCGCCGATGGAACGGTACGCCGACCAGCTCCAACGTGAGGATCCAGCCGCCCACACAGGCCCCGATCACCGGGATCACGGTCTGCCCGATCACGGGCACGAACCCGAGACAGAACAGCGGCACCGTGCAGGCCACCGAGATGGCGACGAGCAGGATCGAATCGCGCAACCCCCGTACGAACATCCGCAGCCAGGACGCCCGGTACTCCGCCGGCCGATCGCCGTGCCGGTCTTCGATCTGCTCGGCGATGTACTCGTAGAACGGCCCGCCGATCAGCAGGGTGAGCGCGCCGAAGGTGACCACGCCGACGGCGACCACCGCGATCATGATCACCGCGGCCACGACGCCCCGCAGGGTGTCCCGGCCGTTCGCCGACCAGTCGTCCGCGAACGGCGTCGACCAGGTGACCAGGTCGACGACCCAGAAGGCGAGCAGCACGATCACGCCGACCATCAACACCATCGCGATGAACGCCGGCACCATGCCGAGCAGCCACAACCGCTTGTTGCGGGCCATCACGGTCCAGCCCTCGCCGAAGAGTCTCATGCCGGCAACGAAGTCACGTACCGCGGGTTTCACGCCGCGCAGCCTACCTGCTGCTCGGGCACCGGCAGTTAGACTCCGCGCGAGGTGAGGTGGGTAGATGTCGGACGAGGAGCACATACCGATCGGGCCGAAGCGCCGGTACGACAAGGCGCCGGCGTCCGTGAAGGTCGCCGTCTCCCTGATCTACATCCAGATGATGTTGCTCGGCATCGGCGCGCTGGCCGTCAACGTCACCCTCGCCCGGACCCCCGGCGGTGAGACCGGCCGCTGGCCCTGGACGGCGGTCGTCCTGGGCGTCGCGGTGCTGTACGGGTTCCTGGCGTACCGGCTGTTGCAGGGCCAGGAGTGGGCACGGGTCGCCACGATGGGGATCAGCCTGGTCACGGTCGGCCTGCTGGTGATCTTCTTCCAGCCGGTGTTCTGCTTCCTGATCCTGTTCAGCCTGATCGTCTGCGCCGGCCTGATGACGCAGGAGGCCCGGATGTTCTTCGCCGGGCTCCAGGACACCTGACCCCAGGTCAGGCCAGCGCGTCGGCGTGGTCGGGTACCTGGGTCTGCATCTCCCTCGGGGTGCGTTGATAGCCCCGGGACGCCGGCCGCGGCGGCAGCGCGAGCGGCGGTCGCTGCACCTCGTGGTACGGCACAGTGGACAGCAGGTGCGCGATCATGTTGATCCGCGCCCGGCGCTTGTCCTCGCTCTCCACCACGTACCAGGGCGCCTCGGGGATGTCGGTGTGTACGAACATCTCGTCCTTCGCCCGGGAGTAGTCCTCCCACCGGCTGATCGACTCCAGGTCCATCGGGCTGAGTTTCCACCGGCGCATCGGGTCGTCCAGCCGGGACCGGAACCGCTTCTCCTGCTCGGCGTCGCTGACCGAGAACCAGTACTTGCGCAGCAGCACCCCGTCCTCCACCAGCATCCGCTCGAAGATCGGGCACTGGTGGAGGAACCGGTGGTACTCGTCCATGCTGCAGTAACCCATCACGCGCTCCACCCCGGCGCGGTTGTACCAGCTCCGGTCGAACAGCACGATCTCGCCGGCCGCCGGCAGTTGTTCGGCGTACCGCTGGAAATACCACTGGGTGCGTTCCCGCTCTGTCGGGGCGGGCAGGGCGACGATCCGGGCAACCCGCGGGTTGAGGTACTGGGTGACCCGCTTGATCGCGCTGCCCTTGCCGGCCGCGTCCCTGCCCTCGAAGATCACCACCAGCCGTACGGCCTCGGCGCGTACCCACTCCTGCAGCCGCACCAGCTCGGCCTGCAGCCGGAACAGCTCCTTCTCGTACGCCTTCCGGGGCAGTCGGCCCTCCGGTTTGCGCTGCTTGCCAGCCATGATCGTCAGTCCGCGAGGCGGATGCGTACCCGGCGGTTCTGCCGGCCCTTGTTCTCGACCTTGACCACGGTGACCCGGCCGATCTGCTTGGTCGACGCGACGTGCGTACCTCCGTCGGCCTGGACGTCGAGACCGTTGATGTCGACGATCCGGATGTCCTCGACGCCCTCCGGGATCAGGTTCTGCTGGGTACGGATGATGTCCGGGATGGCGAACGCCTCCCCGCGTGGCAGGATCCGGGCGTCGATCGCGCGGTTCGCCTCGACCTCGGCGTTGACCAGCTCCTCGATGGTCTGCTTGAACCCCTGCGGCACCTCGGGCAGGTTGAAGTCCATCCTCGCCTCGCCCGGCTCCATGTTGCCGCCGGTCACCAGCGCACCGAAGTCGCGGAACACCACGCCCCCGAGCACGTGCAACCCCGAGTGGGTACGCATCAGCCGGCTCCGCCGGTCGTCCTCGATCGCACCCCGTACCTGCGTGCCGACCGGCGGCAACGGGTCGCCTGCTTCCGGGATCAGATAGAAGTCATCCCCCTTGCGCGTCCCCACGATCCGGGTCTGTACACCCTGCCACAGCAGTACGCCGTAGTCCGGCGGCTGCCCGCCGCCGCCCGGGTAGAAGGCCGACCGGTCCAGCACGATCCCCTGCTCGGGATCGGCGGCGAGGACCGTACAGTCCCACTCCCGCAGGGTCGGGTCTTCCCAGTCCAACCGGTGCGTACGGCCATGCTGATGTTCGATACCCATGGGCCCAACCTAACGCCTTCAGGGCAGTGCCGACGGCAGGCTGATAGTCCCTTCGGAGGGCATGTCGAGCCGACACGCCGAGTGTCGGAAACTAGCAGCGAAATTCTTGGAGAACGGGTTGCGGCACCGCGACGGCCGAGAGTAGAACTAAGTCCACGTTCTTCGGAAGGTTCGCCGGAAGGAGAACGGGATCGGATCACTCAAGAGCCCATGTCGAAGGCGCAAGCTTTCGAGCTACCGGTGACGCGGAGAGCGGGTTCGGGGGTGGTTCGTGAAGACCGAGAGCGTCACCCTCGATCGAACGAGGCCCCGCAAACTCATACTTTGCGGGGCCTCACCCTTTATAGCGAACCGCTGACGCGGATGCCGAATCCGACACGCGTCACCCACCATGGTTCGTGACCAACCCCACCCAGGTCAACGGTCAGACCCTGCTGAGTCACCAGAAAACCCCGCTCAGTCACCTGAGACACGGTTCAGCCGCCCAGGAACGACGAAATCCGGCGGCGCAGGTCGTCGCGGTGATACCAGAGGACGCCTGGCTCGTCGTACACGTGAAGGGTTGACGACGGGAACGCGGCCGCGAGGCGCGTGGCGACCTCGGCCGAGTGCAGGTCGTCTCCCCGGCAGCCCAGCACCAGCACCGGCGCGGTGACCCGCCGCAGCGCCGCGACGTCGTCGACCGCCACCTGGTCGGCGAGATCCGCCACCGGCTTCGCCCACCCACCGGTGAGCAGCACGGCGGTCCGCTGCGCGACGTACGCCCGCGCCGCGGCGGTGTCGCGAAGCTCGGCCGGCACTTCGGCAGCCATGAGTTCGCCGACCGCCTCACGTGGCCCGCTGGCGATCGCCTCGGACAATGCGAGAGTCCGAGCCCGCGCCGGCTCGGCACGCGGCACGTCGAGCACCGCGGGCAGGAAGAACACCAGCTTGTCGAACCGGTCCGGCGCGTCCACCAGCAGCCGGCACAGCGCCCCCGCGCCCAGGCTCACCCCGAGCGCCTGCGTGGCGCTCGTCTCGTCGGCGACCGCCGCCACGTCGGCCGCCAGGTCGGGGTACCGGCCGCGCGCCGGAAGCTGAACGAAAACCTTCTTCCCGGGTACGCCGCTGCCCAGCGGCCGGGTGTCCGGGATCCCACCGCCCAGCCCGGGAACGAACAGGGTGACTGGGGAATGGGAGCCCGTGACCAGGTATTCCAGCGAGGCTCCGTCAAGCAGCCGCAGCAGCCGGGTCGGCAACGAAGGTGCCGACTCCCTCGATGCCTGACGCCCGGGACTCGGCACCTTCGGTCACCAGCCCGCGGTGCCGCCGGACGCCTCCTTCAGCGCCGGCCGTACGTCGAGCAGGTACACCGCGGCGGCGGTGACGCCGATCAGGCCGAGGATCCCGGTGGGCGACGACAGCACGATCAGCGTGAGGAACACGCCGCCGCCGGTCAGCAGCAGCCACAGCCCCTTCGACAACGTGCCCACCGCGCGGAACGCGTCCGGCCGCTGCAGCAGGCAGTGTACGAACGCCGCCACCTCGATCGCGGCCGCGAAGATGAACAGCACCAGGTTCAGCCAGCTGAGTACGGGCGTCACGAAGTCGATCGCTGCCAGCGCATCCATGGCTGCAAGGGTACGGCGCGATAGCTGACCAAAAGGTCGTGGCGCCCTCCCGGTGGGAGAAGCGCCACGACTTGTGCTGTGAGAGTTACCCGGTAGTTGCTCCGGGCAGTTACTTGGCGGCGGCCTTGGTGGCCTTCGGAGCGGCCTTGGTGGTCTTGGTCGCCTTGGGCGCGGTCGCCTTCGGGGCGGCCGGCTTGGTGGCGGGCTGGGTGTCGCCGATCACCTTGGCGCCGCGGGTCGCGAGACCCTCGTACACCTCGGTGGCCTGCTTGGTGGCGGTCTTGAGCTGCTTCTGGGCGGTCTCCACGATGCCGTTGACGGCGTCCTGGGCGTTGGCCCGGAACTTGTCGGCGTCGGTGCTCCGCTTGGTACGGGCCTCGTTGATCCGGCCCCGCAGCTCGGTGACCCGGGTCTTGACCCGGCCGCTGATGGTGTCGAGCTCGGTCTGCACCTTGCCGCGCAGGTCCTTGGCCTCGGCCTGCACCTTGACCGGCAGGTCCTTGGCTTCGGTCTCCACCTTGCCCCGCACCTCGGCGAGGTCGATCTTCTTCAGCTGCACCTCGACCCGGTTGCGCAGCTTGGTCGCGGTCTCGGGCAGCTTCTTGAGCTGTTCGTAGGCGAGCTCACCGGCGCCGGCGACGGCGTACACGGCCTTGGGGTACTTGTTCTTCTGGGTGGTCATGACAACTCCTTCTTTTCGCGGGTTTCGGGCTTTGCCGGGGCACGCGTCGCTGTGCGTACCGCTTTCTTGACGGCCTTGCGCACCGTCTTCTTGACTGCCTTGCGGGCGGGACTCGGGGGCGGCTCGCCCGTGGCGTACGAGCTCGGAGCGGCGTTGCTCCCATCGGCTGCGTCGGGGATCGTGCTGTCCGAGCTTGCTTCGACGGGCCCGTTGGATGACCCGCTGGTGAGGTTCGCTGTGTCCTCGTCGTTGGTGCGTGCGTTCTCTCGCCGGAACGCCTCGTAGATCTCGATCAGGGTCTTCTTGTGCCGGTCGGTCAGATCGGGATCGGCGGCGATGGCGGCGAGTACTCCCTGGCCCTCCCGCTCCGCAAGCAGTCCGGCGCGCAGGTACATCAGCGGGGTCGAGACGCGCAGCGCGTTCGCGATCTGCTGAAGCACTTCGGCACTGGGTTTGCGTAGCCCGCGCTCGATCTGGCTGAGGTACGGGTTGCTCACACCTGCTTGCTCGGCGAGCTGTCGAAGGGAGATCCGGGCGTTGTTGCGAAGCTCCCGGATGAACTCTCCGAGGTCACGTGACGCTGCCATGACTTCACCGTAGGCACGGTTGCTAACTATTGCAAGCGAATTGCTAACAAGAGTGCGCCAGGACACACGTCCATGACATCAGCCGTACGCGACAGCCACGTCAGCTGAGTGTTACCACTACGTCAACCGTCCTAAACAACCGCGCGGTGCACGATGGGGAACCATGGACGCTGTGACGGATGCACCCACGCAACAACTCCTGCGGTACGCCGCTGTAGCCTTCGCCGTGGCGCTGCTGATCCACGGCGCCGACCATGCCCACCGCGGCATGGAGGTCGTCAGCTCCCAGATCCAGTGGGCAGGCAACACCCAGGCCGTGCTCGGAGTCATCACCGTGGTGCTGGTGTTCCTGCGGCATCGTTGGGCGCCGTATGCGGCGATCGGGATCGGCTTTGCCAGTGCGATCGGCTTCACCGCCGCGCACCTGCTGCCGAGCTGGGGCGTGTTCAGCGACTCGTTCCTGACTCCCGCGGCGGGGGCCGGCGTCACCTGGTTCTCCTGGCTGACCGCGCTGCTGGAGATCGCCGCCGATCTCGCGTTCGGCTGGGCCGGCCTGACCGCGTGGCGACAGACTCGTACGGCAACGCCGACAACGGCGTGAAGGATGGTTAGGCGCGCAGCGCGCTGGTCGTAGCCGTCCTGCTGGCGCTCGCCGGTTGCACCCTGATCGGCGGCAAGCCGGAACACCCCGCGGTGACGTACGACCTGCGCCGGCCGCCCACCTGCGCCGACGTGGGCATTCCCGCCGGGGAGAAGGTCGTGGTCGACGAAGCCAACGACGGCTGTCCGGTCACATTGCTGCTGCCGGAGGGGCGTCGCCTCAAGACCAAGGTCAACCTGGTGACGTTCGACAGCTTCAGCGCCGACACCGACGCCACGCACGCCGACCCGACCGGCGCGGACCTGCACACGGCCCGGGTGTCGCTGGACGACGCGGCCGCAGTACGTTCCGAGAACATCCCCACGCGACTGGGCTACCTCACGGTGCGGCTACAGGGTCGCTACAGCCCGCTCGACGAACGAGCCTCCGTGGCGTACACCCTCGATTTCGTGGCTGACGGGTAGGCCCTCTCAGGCGGCGCGCGGTCAGCCGTTCGCATCGGACTGCCGCAGGTAGGCCTTGGTCTCGCAGAAGCCGACAACGGTGTACGACGTTCCTGCCACCTCGAACGAGTCACCGACGGCGAGATCGACTTCCCGCGCCGCGGCCTTCGTGTCACCGCGGATCCCGATGCTGACCGTGGCCGGGTCGGTGTCGAAGTCGACCCGGTGGACGAAGGCGCTCCCGCCACCGGGCAGTGCCCGGCTCGGGTCCTCGCCCTGCTGGGACGCGTACAGCGTGACGTCCCCGTGCTGCGAACCGGCGCAGGTGTCGCCGCCGATGTCGCAGCCCACGAGGAGGGCCAGGAGCGCCACGACGCAACCCAGCGAAGCCATACACGTACGCCTCATCACAGGATCTCCCCCGTCCATGCAGGACTCACGAGCGACATCACAGTGCCATCCGCGGCGTCCGCCTGCCCAGGGTCTTTGCGGGCTCCTTACAGAACTCTGATCTGTGGCGGTAGCGCTCGGGAGCCCCCGTCAGGCGGTAGCGGGCTCCGCCGTACGGATGCCGAGCATCGTACGGGCCTCGGCGACGGACACCGGCGGCCGCTGCGCGAGCCTGGCGAATCCGGCAGCGCGGGCGACCAGCTGCATGTTGCTCTCCACCGGCTGGCCCTTCGCGTACGTGATCGTGTCCTCCATGCCGACCCGCAGGTGACCGCCGGCGGACAGCGACGCGAGCAGCACCGGCAACGTGGTACGCCCGATCCCCGTCGCGGCGAAGGTGAACCCGTCGGGGAGCACCTGCGCGGCCAGCTGCTTCGCGGCCACCACCAGCTCGGCCGTACCCGGCATCCCGCCAGGTACGCCGGTCACGAAGTCCACGTGCACATGTCCCCCGTACGGCAGGCCGTGCTTGTCGAGCAGCCGGGCGAGCGACCACAGGTGGCCGAGGTCGAAGATCTCGTACTCGGGGACGATCTGACGCTCCTGCATCGCGGTGTGCAGCGAGACGATGAACTCCCACCGGTTGAGGAACACGTCGTCGCCGAAGTTGACCGTGCCCATCGTGCAGGAGGCCATGTCCGGCGCGGCGTCCAGCACCGCGAGCCGGTCGGACTCCGGGTCGATGACCGCGCCGCCGGTGGACAGCTGCACGATCAGCCGGGTCGCCTCACGCAGCGCCGCCACGGTGTCCCGCAGTCGTACCGGATCCAGCGACGGCAACGCCTGCCCGTCCCGGATGTGTACGTGGATCACGCTGGCGCCGAGCGCCTCGCACTCCTCTGCCGTACTCACCAGCTCTTCCAGGGTCACCGGAAGCGCCGGTACGTCGGCTTTGCGGGATTCCGCACCGGTAGGTGCGACGGTTATCAGGGTCCCCATGACCGCGATCCTGCCACGCCGCGAGCCGGGCGCGCAGCGCGGACGGTCAGGCCGACTCGCGCTCCTGGATGTTCTCGGGGAGCCAGCGGGCCGCCGAGCTGGAGTAGTCCACGTCGCGGCCGTGCGACCAGGCGCGTACCGCCGCCACCAGCAGCAGGATGGCAGCCACCGCGAGCAGCGGGCCGGCGCCGGTGGTGAACACCCCCGGCACCTCGGAGAACTGTCCCCGCAGCACCTCGGCGTCGACCCGTACGTCGTTGTCGGCGGCCACCACGCCGAAGAAGATCAACCCGGTGAGCGGCACCGCTGCGAGCACCCAGCGCGCCCGGGCGTAGCCGGGGGTACGCAGGCACAGCACCGTCACGGCGGCCAGCAGCAGGAACTCCGCGAGCAACACCACGCCCTGTGTGCCGGTCCACAGCCAGTGCTCGACGACCTGGTACGGCACCTGCGGCCGCCGGTCGTCGATGACCCAGAACTTTGCCCACGGCAGCGCCGCCGACGCGGCACCCGCGGCGAGACCCACCACCAGCTGAACCCGGACCCCGTACGCCGGCCACAGCAGTTGCGCGGCGACCAGCGCGCCCAGGAACGTGGCCGCCAGGGCGGAGTACATCGCCGGGTTGGTGACGTGGAACGAGACCTCGGTGGGCAGGCCCTCGGTCACCGAGGCGCGCAGCCGGGCGACCTGGCCGGCGGTCGCCGACTGCAGATCCGACGCCCGTATCGCGACCAGGCCGAGATCGACGAACAGCAGCCCGGCCACGCCCAACGCCAGCCACGACAGGCCGGTACGCAGCCGCCCGCCGAGCCACAGTGCCAGCCCGGTCAGCGCCGCCAGCACGACGATGCCGACCCCGTACCCGATGCCGAGCCCGCCGAAGTAGCCGATCCCGTGGTGCGTGTCGGTATTCGCGACATCGGTGACCGTCACCGTCTTCGTGACCCAGCTGCCGAACAGCGACTGGATCGCGAGCACTGCGGCGATGCCGGCGAGGATGATCAGCACCCACGGCGGGTGGCCGGCGGCGTTGTCCGGTGCAGTGGCGTGAGACACGGGTGGGGTTGACATCGTTCCAGCCTGCCCATGAACTGGTTCGCTGTCGAACCAGTTTCGGCATCGGTAAAGCTGCGGTTCAGTCTCGATCGGGGTCGATCGCGGCGGCCATGCCCGCGACCGTGAGAGCCGCGTCCGCGGCGACGTTGTGCTTGACCACGGCCAGCGCGATCGGGCCCTCCTCGTAGTGGTGGACCGCCGTACCGAGGAAGCCGACCCGTCGCCCGTCGGACTCGACGTCGGTGCCGGGCGAGGGCAGCTGGTCCGCGCTGCCGTCGAGGTGCAGCAGCACCAGCCGCCGCGGCGGCCGGCCCAGGTGGTGCACCCGCGCCACGGTCTCCTGCCCCCGGTAGCAACCCTTCTCCAGGTGTACGTCGGTGGCCAGCCATCCCACCTCGTGCGGCAGCGTGCGGTGGTCGGTGTCCACGCCGAGCCGGGCGATCCGCGCAGCGACCCGCAGGGCTTCGTACCCCCAGATTCCGCAGCGTGCGGCAGCCTGCTGCAACGTCTGCTCGGAGCGGGACCGGGGGACCAGCAGATCCACCCCGAGCCGGCCACGCCGCGCGAACCCGCCGCCGGGCTGCTCCTCGGCCGCGTACCGCGTGGTCGGGCGGGACGGCACGGTGCCGGTGGCGAACTTCGGCCCGGGCAGCGGCAGGATCTCCGGCGGCGCCAGCTCGTACGGGCCGCCGAACACCGACAGCACCGCGTACTCCGCGGTGGCGTCGCGCAGCTCGACCTTGGCGAAGAACCGCATCTTGGTCAGGAAGTCCAGCAGGCCCGCCGCGGCGCCCGGCTCGGTGTCCAGCCACGTGGTCTCACCGTCGTCGACCAGCATCGCGTGGTGCTCGACATGCCCGTGCGGGGACAGTACGAGCGTCTCCGTGCCCTGGTACGGCTGCAGCCCGAGCAGGTGCTGCGTGGTGATGTCGTGCAACCACGTCAACCGCTCGGGGCCGCTGACCGCGATCACGCCCCGGTTGCTCCGGTCGACCGTCCCGCCCTGCTCGGCGAGCCGGCGCTGCTCCCGCAGCGGATCTCCGTAATGGGCCGGTACGCCGGCGTCGATCCCCTCGGCCGCCGTCATCGATGTCCCCCTCCGCTGGTGCCGTGGTCGATCTCGTGGTGACCCTCGGCGCTGTCGTCGCCGCTGGACTGGTCGCACCTGGCGCACACCCCGAACAGCGCCACGTGGCCGATGTCCATCAGGAATCCCCGCTCCTCCTCCAGCTTCCCCGCGAGCGGCTCCAGCAGCTCCCGCGGCGCCTCGTCGACCCGCCCGCACTGGTGACAGACCAGGTGTACGTGGGATTTCTCTCCCGCCGCGTGATAGGTCGGCGCCCCGTGGGAGAGGTGGGTGTGGGTCACCAGACCCAGGTCTTCGAGCAGCTCGAGGGTGCGGTAGACGGTGGTGATGTTCACTCCGGCCGCGGCACGGCGTACCTTCGCGTGGATCTGCTCGGGGGTGGCGTGCCCGAGCGTACGCACCGCGTCGAGCACCATCTGGCGCTGCGCCGTGAGCCGCAGCCCGCGTGAGCGCAGTGCCTCGGCGAGCGAGGATCCCGACATGCGTTCGATCATATGTCGGCCGCGCCGCCCGCCAGCCCGTCCGCGGTGCCTGCCGGCCGCGCTGGGCGTGGCTGCGGCTACCCTCGCTGGGATGGAACGCGTGGTCGCCGTACTGGGTCGCGGGGTGGTCCCCGCCGAAACTCCGATCCTGCGCGCCGACGACCTCGGCGCACTGCGCGGCGACGGGGTGTTCGAGACCATGCACGTACGCCCCGGAGGCCCTTGGCTGATCGAGGAGCACCTGGCCCGGATGGCCCGCTCCGCGGCACGGCTCGACCTGGCACTGCCGGACCGCGAGGACCTGGCGGCGCTCGCGGGCGAAGCCTGCGCCGCGTGGCCGGCCGAGCTCGAAGGATCGCTGCGGCTGATCTGCACCCGCGGTCCCGAAGACGGCGGGCCGGTCACCTGTTACGCCACGATCGCCCCGATCGGCCCGGCCGTGGTCCAGGCCCGCCACCAGGGGGTACGCGTCGCGACGGCCACCCTGGGATTCGGCACCGACACCCGGGGCCCGTCACCGTGGCTGCTCGGTGGCGTGAAGTCCCTGTCGTACGCGGTGAACATGGCTTCGCTGCGCTGGGCCCAGACGCAGGGCTGCGACGACGTCCTGTGGCTGTCCACCGACGGGTACGCCCTCGAAGCCCCGACCTCGACCCTGGTGTGGCTGTCCGGCGACGACCTGTGGACCGTGCCGACGAGCACCGGGATCCTGCCCGGCACCACCGCCCGCTACCTGCTCGACCACGCCGCCGAGCTCGGCTGGCACGCCGGGGAACGCCTGGTACGCCCCGCCGTCCTCGAGACCGCCGACGGGGTGTGGCTGACATCGTCCGTACGGGGAGTCACCCCGGTCACCGAGCTCGACGGCGTCAAACTCGCCGAGTCCCGCCACACCGAGCAGATCCGTACGCTGCTCGGCTACCCCGCCTGAGCCCCGGCCCCGCGCGGGTTACCGGGTGCGCAGCTTCCAGCCGGTGACGATCAGGTCGGGATCCTTGATGATCGGGTTGAGCTTCATCAGCTTGACGACGGTCGTACCGAAGCGGTGCGCCAGCGAGCCGAGGGTGTCGCCACCCTGCACCACGTACGTCTTCGAGCTGCCGTTCTTCGATCCGTTCATCGCCGCGGGGGCGTGGGTGGGCTTGAGCTTGCGCAGCAACGCATGGGCGTTGCCGACCGTCATCGCGACGTGGACGTGGTTGACGTGTGCCCGGTTGATGGCGGCGCCGTAGTAGCCTTCGCCGCGTCGGCGCCCGTCCTTGACGTAGAAGCCGTGGTCGTCGGAGAACGGCGTGGTGTGGATGAGTTCGAGCAGCAGGTTTTCGTGCTTCAACCACCACTTCGCGAAGTCACGCATCTGCTGGTCGCCGGTCTTCGTACGGGCGACAGCGAAGTCGACGGCCAGGCCCGCGGTGTGGTAGTCGCGACCCGGACGGTCCTGCCAACCGCCGGGCGCCCAGGGCGCGGTGTCGGTGACCTTCATTCTGATCGGCGCGAACTTCGCGATCTGGACGATCGTGGGGTATGAGTACTGCTTCGCCATCGTGCCTCCGGTGGGATCGGGAGTGGTGAAAAGTGACCACACGGCCCCCGCGTCACCCGGCGCCAGTCTCGAACGTTTTGAGGATCCACGGAACGTAACTGCCGGTTCCCCGACAGTACTTCCTGGTCAGGCCTCGGGGTTCCCGCCTGAACCGTCAGGCACCACGACGAACTGGCGCAGGCACAGGTCCCGGAACGTCACCGGCCCCCGCGGACCCGGTACGTGATCCACGTTGATCCCGGTCTCCGGCACCCCGAGCAGCTTGAACCCGTCGATCAGCCGGGTGGTGGCGTTCCAGAACGCCCCGGTTCCCTGGTACGCGCTCAAGAACCGCGAGGCCGCCGCGGCGTCCTCCGTCACGATGCAGGCGCCCAGGCCCGACGTCTCCTGGTTGGCGATGCGTGCCGCGTCCTCGACGGAGGTCGCCACGTCGACGGTGACCGTGGCCTCGCGACCGTCGTCGAGCGCCCACTCGTGGCCTCGCGGATGGAGGTGCGGCGGCAACGACAGCGCGATCCCGAGCTCGTCGAGCAGCGCCCTGACGACGGGCAGCTGCTGTTCGTAGATGCGCTCGTCGATGAGCAGCAGGTTGAGCCGGTTGCACACCCCGAGCCGGTCCAGGCTGCGCCGGATCAACTGGTGCGCCTTGTCGGGATCGGCTGCGGCGTCGACGTACATCACGCCGCCGCCGTCGGCGTGGGCCAGCGTACGGACGCCGTGCGTGGCGGCTTCGCGGGACAGTGCCCGGGTGGTGTCACCGCTGCCCCGGAGGATCACCAAGGGGATCAGCCCGGGCTGGCGGACCAGGGCGTACGCGGCCTCGCGCTGCGGCGTACGCACCAGTTGGACCGCGGCGGAGTCGAGATCGTAAGCCGCGAGTGCCGGTGCGACCACGTGGTCCAGCAACGCGATCGAGGACCGCAGGGCGGCACCGCCGGTGCGCAGCACGCCCGCGTTGCGAGACTTGATCAACTGGGAGGCGACGTCGACGGTGACGTTGGGTCGGGCTTCGTAGTTGGCGCCGATGACGCCCACCGGCCGGCGCCGCTCCTCGAGTCGGAACCCCGGCTCGACCTCGCGGATGAACCTCGACGTCTCAGGGAACGGCACCGACGCCAGCGCGGCCAGCTGGTCCGCCATCCCGGCCAGCCGCTCCTCGCCGATCAGCAGCCGGTCCAGCAGCGCTCCCGTCATGCCGCCGGCCTTGGCCGCCTCCACGTCCTCGGCGTTGGCGGCCAGCAGCGCCGCCGACGAAGCCCGCAACAGCTCCGCCATCGAGGTCAGTACGCCGTCGACCGCCGCATCGCTCGCGGTCGCCAGGGACGGTGCGGCATCGCGCGCGGCGTGTCCGCAGGCTTTGACGGTGGCATCGAGATCTGCAGCATCATGACTGGTCACGATGTCAAGGCTAGGCGGCGGCCGGACCAGCCGATCGGCCCTCCCCGGCGACTCCCATCTGGTGCGACCCAGGGCGGCTAGCCGGCGACGCGCTCCAGCCGGGCGGACAGGTGCGGCTGCCTGGGCTGCCCGACGGCGCCCAGGTCGTACGCGTAGAGCAGCGCGCCTTCGACGATGCCGTACAGCCGGTGCCCGGAGGTGACCTCCTTCGCCGACGACGTACGCATCACCGCGTCGGTGACGAGCTCGATCCTGGTGCCGTCGACGGTGCCGACGTACAGCTCGAGGATCCCGGTCGGGTGGGTCAGCAGGACTTCCAGCGAGTCGTCCGGCTGCGGCCGCCACCAGCCGGTTTCCCGGCCAGCGGGGCGTACCGGTTTGCCGTCGGCGTCGAGGATCCAGGCGCGGGACTCGTAGTGCAGGAAGGGCCGGCCGTCGTGGCTGAACCGCACCTCCTGGCCGTAGTCGAAGTCCTCGATCGTCGGGTAGCCGCCCTTGCCGCGTCCCCGCCACACCCCGATGTACGGCAGCAGCCCCAGCAGCGCCGGGTGCAGGTCCGGACCTTCCCGCAGGTCGTGGGTCTCCTCGAACGGGTACGGGTCGACCGGCCCACCCGCGGGCATGCCCACCGGCTCCTGCTCAGCGCTCACTGGTGCCTCCTCAGCTTCAACGCGAGGTAGCCGAGCAGCCCGGCGAGCGCCCCGAACCCCGCCACCTGTACGGCCACGTACACCACGTCCCACACGGGCCTGAGCATATGTCTCAGCAGTCGCCCGAGGTCGTGGTGACCCGCAGCTTGCCGTGGCTGGTGTCGGCCACCACCGACAACCCACCTTCCCGGTACGCCAGCAGCGTCCTGCCGCGTACCAGGACCGTGGCGTCCGGAGGTGCCAGGTCGGCGGCGTCGGCGAGCGGACGCGCCGGCGGATGGGCGACGGTCAGCGCCACCTGCCGCACACCTGCCGAGTCCCGCCCGTCACACCGGATCGACTCGGTACGCCACCGCGGCTCGTCGTCCTTCGCCTGCAGCAGATCGAGTACGTCGGCCACCCGCTGCCGCTCCGCGGCGGTCGGCCGGGTCTCCATGCCCGTGACCGGGCGGGTCGCCGGGCGGCACCCCGTGTCGAGCTTCACCCGCAGCACACCGCCCTTGGCAGTGCCGGTCAGATCCACGAACCCTTCCGCGTACGCCGTGAAACTGCGATGCCATACCTCCGCGTCGTACCGGGGAGGGAGTCGACGCGCGACCGCCGCGAGCAGGTCGGCATCGTGACCGGACCGTGGGTACAGCTCCACGGTCCGCCGGTACCGGGCACCGCTGCGCGCCAGGCTGATGTCGCACTCGCCGAGGAACCGGTAGCCCGAGACGCGTACCGCGGCGTCGGGTCCGGCGGCCCGGACCAGCTCGACGGTCGCGCGGTCGACGGCTTGCCGGGCGGCCACCACGTCGCGTTGCGCCGGGATCGTCGCGTCACCGGAGAACGCGCCGAACGCGAACAGTACGAGTACCAGCGCCCACGCCGCGACCAGCACGATCAGCCACCGACGGCGCAGCCACGCGGTCACTCGGGAACGCTCGATCATTCGGACATCGTCTCAGTCGCGTACCACCCGGAGGACGGCGGCCGGGCAGTGCCGGAAGACGGACGAAGACCCCGGCCGGGCAGTGCCCGACCGGGGTCTTCTGTGGAGCAGGCACTCAGTCCTGGGCGACCGTCAGCGTCAGCTGGTTGATCCCCCGGTCCGCCGACACCTCGGCGTCGCCGTTGCCGGCGCGGGACAGGGCTCGCAACGTCCACCGGCCCGGCGCCGCGAAGAAGCGGAAAGCGCCCTCCGGGGAGGTCACCACCTCGGCGGTGAACTCGCCGGTGGCGTCGAGCAGCCGGACGTACGCACCGCCTACCGGGTCGCCGCCGGCGGCGACCACCGTACCGGCGATCACCGTCTCCTTGGCGACGTCGACACTCGCCGGCAGCGGCGCCGACTGGTCGGGGGCAGCGCAACCGTCAGCGGTCACAGCGCTCTCTGCAGTCACAATGCTCACGTCTCCTCCCTCAAACCTTCGCAGCTTCGCCCGGCTCGTCGCCGAGCGCGATCGGCACGCCGACAAGCGAGCCGTACTCGGTCCACGAACCGTCGTAGTTCTTCACGTCCGAGCCCCCGAGCAGCTCCTGCAATACGAACCAGGTGTGGCTCGAGCGCTCGCCGATCCGGCAGTACGCGATGGTCTTCCTGTTCCAGTCGACGCCGGCCTCGGAGTAGATCTCCTTCAGCTCGTCGTCGCTGCGGAACGTGCCGTCCTCGTTGGCGGCCTTGCTCCACGGCACGCTCACCGCGGTCGGGATGTGGCCGGCGCGCTGCGACTGCTCCTGCGGCAGGTGCGCCGGGGCGAGCAGCCGGCCGGCGTACTCGTCGGGAGACCGTACGTCGACCAGGTTCTTGCCGCCGATGGCGTCGACGACCTCGTCGCGGAACGCCCGGATCGACAGATCCTGCTCCTGGGCGGTGTACTGCGTGGGCTTGCGCTCGGGTACGTCCTTGACCAGGGTCCGGGCGTCCAGCTCCCACTTCTTGCGGCCGCCGTCGAGCAGCTTCACGTCGCGGTGGCCGTACAGCGTGAAGTACCAGTACGCGTACGCGGCGAACCAGTTGTTGTTGCCGCCGTACAGCACCACGGTGTCGTCGTTGGCGATGCCCCGCTCGGAGAGCAGCTTCTCGAACTGCTGCTTGTTGACGAAGTCGCGGCGTACCGGGTCCTGCAGGTCCTGCTTCCAGTCGATCTTGACAGCGCCGGGAATATGGCCCCCGTCGTACGCGGTGGTGTCCTCGTCGACCTCGACGAACACGACCCCGTCGGTGTTCAGGTTTTTCTCGGCCCAGTCTGCGTTGACCAGGGATGCTTCACGGCTCATGCTCAGGCTCCTTCAGATGTGTTGATACGTGCAGGCAGCGGGCGGTTGAGAGTGCGACGGATCAGCAGGTACGCCTCGCAGCCGAGGCACAGCCCGAACGCCGCGTTGAGGAACGCCGCGATCAGGGCGAACGCGGTGGCGACGAGGCCCACGACCACGGCGCCGGACAGGTAGCCGCTCGTCGCGACCACCAGGAAGATCAATCCCACGAGCTGGGCGAACCGCACCGGCGCGGCCGGCTCCAGCTCGCTCGGCCGCCCCAGTCGCGGTGCCACCAACGTGCGGTAGACCAGCGAGTACGGCCCCCACTGCGGCCGGTACGCGGTGATCGCGAAGACCGCGGCCTGCGCGAGCGCGAGCCACCCGGAACCGGTGACCAGTACGACGATCAGCACCGCCGTGGTGAGCCACGCGGCGAACCGGGGTCCACGGGGGTCTAGCAGGGACTGTGGGTGCGGATCGGCCATTGCCATCTCTCCTCACAAGGCTGGACAAAAGGCGCCTCATGAGCGACGGCATGCAGTCCGCACCGGACGGATCCGGCTCTGGGTGCAGCGGGAGATTAGGCGATCAGACAGGCACGCTGAAGCCGCCGCTCGTCAGTACGAGCGACACAGGCAGGTGGCCACGCGACACAGGTCGACCGCGCGCCGTTTGGTGAGCAACGTGCTCATGACGGGGAGGCTAGCACGATCCGTAGCCACGACTCACCGGCTGCGTGACCCATGCCACGCTGACCGTCCCGCATTCTGGTCATCGGGCGCCGACGAGTGGTGCGACGGTGGCGATCAGGTGCGCCTTGGTGGGTTGGCCGCTGGCACGGCGTACCACCCGGCCGTGGGCGTCGATGACGAACAGCGTGGGGGTACGCATCACGCCCAGCGCCCGTACGGCGTCCAGGTTCTGCTCGGCGTCGACCTCCACGTGACGTACGCCGTCGACCAGGTCCACCACCTCGGAGCAGATCCGCCGGGTGGCCCGGCACGGGGCGCAGAACGCCGACGAGAACTGCAGCAACGTGGCCGGTACGCCGCTGCGTACCCCCAAGGTTGTCAACAGCTGAGGGTCGACGGCGGGCGACGGCTCGTCCGGGCCCGGAGCGGCCGGGCGCAGCTGGCCGTTACGCCGGCGCCACAGCTCGCCGATGACCAGCGCGGCCGCCAGTGCGGCGACCGCGGCGAGGAGTCCGACCGGCCAGGGCATTTCCCAAGAGTGTCACGAAGTGAGCGGAACGTCCTGTGCGGACGCCATGGCGACGATCCCGTCGTCGGCCACCGTCGCACCCCGCACCTTGAGCCCGTACGGCAGCGCCGGCAGCGCGATCCGGCGGGACAGGCTGCTAGCCACCTCCGATCGCAGCGACGACGGCAGGTCCGCTTCCTTCACCGACACGTCGTCGACCTGGATCTTGATCCCGCCGTCGTAGACCTTGACTCGCGCCGTCGCCAACGCCGTGACCTTGGTCGGGCCGAGGCTCACCGGGACCGTGATCAACAGCTTTCCGTCCTTGCCGCGGACCTTGGCGCCGTCCATCCCGACCAGCTCCTCGACCTGGTCGAACGCCACGGTGGCCTTGCCGGTTACCTCACCCGCCCGTACGTCGCCCTTGCCGTTCATCAGGTCGCCGATGTCGGCCTTGACGTCCGTGGCGCGTACGTCCAGCGAGTCCACGCTGACGCCGTCGAGGCTGAGCTTGCGCATCTTGATGTCGACCGCCTGGAACTCGCCGCCGATCACCTGGGTGAGGAACGGGAAGCCCTCGATCGTGACGTCGGGCTTGCCTTCCATCTCGATCTTCTTCTCGGCCGCCTTCTGGGCGACCTGGTCGGAGATCTTGGACTCCGCCGCCCACGCGGCGCCCCGATCCGCCAACACCAGGATTCCGACCAGAATCAGGAACGTCACCAACAGGCCAATGCCCGTCTTGCGGCCACTCTTCACTCGCGAGACTCCTCGGGTTTGTCCGGTCTGTCGCGTCAGAAGTTCTTAACAAGCATCAGGACACTGAGCAAGTACGCCGCCGGCGCCGCCACCGCCAGCGCGACCAACGGGCCCAGCGCCGCCCGTACCATCCACCGGGACGCGTCCTCGCCGGCCAGCAGCCGACCGGTCTCGGCGAAGACCATGCCGAGGTCGGCCAGCACCGCGGCGACCGCCACGACCACCCCGGCCATCGCCGCCACCCCGGGCGACAGCCCGACCAGCACCGACCCCGCCCATCCGGCCGCGGCCGTACCCACCATGCCACCGAGTACGACACCCGGCGCACCGCGCGGCACGTGCTCGGACACCCGTGGCGTACGCAGCACCAGGTCGGAGAGCCGGGCGACGACCAGGCCGACTCCGGCGGCCAGCAGGCACGCCAGCAACGCCTCGGTGCCGGCCGGGTACCGGGAGAGCAGGATCGGGGTCGCCAACGCGACCACTCCGACGGTGACCACGGCCACCGCGCCGATCGACTCGGTGACCCGGGTCCGGCCTTCGCCGCGTACCAGTTGGCCGATCACGCCGAGCACGAACGCGCCCGCGACCACGTACCCGAGAGGAGCCAGCGAGGCCTCGGCCGAGTAGACCGCGGTGACATCCGCACCGGCCGCCGCGACCAGACCGGCGCCTGCCACCACGTACGGGCCCGGCGACCGGCCGCCCCAGGTCCAGGCGGCCACGAACAGCGCCTGGATCGCGAGGCACACTCCGGCGTACGCGACGTGGTCCAGCCGCGAGCCGAAGATCAACGTCACGGTGAGCAGGCCGGCGAGCGCGGCGGTGAAGCCGGAACGGCCGATCGAGAACTTGCCGACCGTCGCGGTGTCCGGGCGAGCGACTTCCGCCACCCGCTGCCGCTCGGCGGCGGTCTGCGGCACGCCCTGCCGGTCCGGTGCGACCTGCTTGCCCTGGGATTCGGGCGGGCCGGGACGCTCGGGTGGGCGCCGTTCGGGTGGCCGCCGCTCGGCGGGCCGTTCCCTGCGGTGCTGCTCCTCGAGACGCTGCTGCTCCAGACGCTGCTGTTCCAGACGCTGCTGTTCTAGGCGCTGCTGCTCGAGGCGTCGTTGCTCTTCGAGGCGCTGTTCTTCTTCGAGGCGTTGCCGTTCCGCCTCGCGCTTGCGCTCCGCGCGAGTCTGCCGCTTCGAGCGGGCCGGCGCGTCAGGTCCCCAGCCCGGTGGCTGCTGTCCCACGACGGGGACGTCCGCGGTCGGAGTCTCCACCCGCGGCACCGGCTGGGTCATCGACTGCTCTGCTGCCGACTGCGATGACCCTGGCGGCCCCAGCCATGGCTGCCCGGAGCCTGGCCCCGCTGGGCCTGGCTGTCCTGGCATGGGTGCGTCGGGCGCCGGCTCCGGGGCGCGGCGGCGACCCCGGCCCCGGTCCGGCTCGACCGGTGCCTGGAGGTCGCGGGGGTCCGGCTCATACCGGGGCGGCTCATACCGGGGCGGCTCATACCGGGGCGGCTCG